>QWCH01000948.1_pt1 | contig 48429 bp, 38 predicted proteins | sample 1972671 | NCBI WGS metagenome assembly QWCH01 (sample SAMN09866713, study PRJNA288562) | Human gut metagenome isolate term3_stool, whole genome shotgun sequencing... | isolation source: gut | host: Homo sapiens | place: USA: California
TGCTGCCTATTGTCTGTTCCCAAAGAAGCCGTGTATCAATGTACAAAGGACTATTGACACACAGCTTGCTCTGTTCTAAATTCGTCGAACTCACGTTAAATTAGAAGGTCATCATATTTTCGTCAACTCTAATTTCAAGTCTAAAATTGTAAGTGGCCTAGGGAAGTATTGATACTTTATGGCAAATACTCATATGGTTAGAAAAAGAAAACACACAAAGAAGAAAAGACAGCCCCCTAAGGCTAAGAAGAAAAAGACAGTAGTTAGGCAGTGTGCCAATACTTCAAATCCATTTGAATTGCAAATGCGTGCTATGGGCAAGTATCTGCTTAAAGTCTTTAAAGATAAAGATGCTATTAAAACTGCTCTAAGGGAGCATATTGAGATAGTTGAGGGTTATTTTAGAAAATACGATTCAGTTCAGCTACTTGGAAGCATTGGATTATATTTGTTAGACCACCTACCAAACATTGAAAAGCACTTTATAGCTCAGATGAATGGCACAGATATGCGTCTGGATGAAAATGCAGAAGTGATAGCAGAATATGCTATGAATTTTGGACTTGCATTACCCAATGATGGGAAAGACACCCCCACAGATGATGTCATAAAGGATTTGAGAGATAAACTGAAGACTTTGTTTGTAGCTTATATGCATCTTGATATGCCATTAGGTGACGAGCCTACCCAATTTATTGATTGGATGATTCATATGGATACCATCGCTGTTCGTGGCGATGGTTATCAAGTTCATGTGTATGAAGTATTTAAAGAAATGTTCTTCCCACATACGACCTTTTACCAACAGCAATTCGGCTATAGTGTTGACCAACTATTTGATTTCTTTATGGATCTGGAAAATAGGGTTATATGCAAGATATGTAGCCAAGATACTATCTATGGTGCAACAAAGATGCATGATCGGTGGGTGAAATGGGAAGAAAAGGCTTTTGGCCCTATTGGTAATGAAGCTAGATTAGAGAATAAAGATTTCTCAAAAGGTATATTTGGTGCGTTCTTTGAAGCAAACCCAGATGTGCCGCATACGGAAGATGGCATGCAATTCCTTATGTATCAACCAGATGATTATAGAGGATCTCATATGGTATTTTGGGTCTATCCTCAAAGCGAGGTGGAGACAAGAGTCCTAGATTCTCTTTCTATGAAATTTGGTGATAATTCCGCTTTTCTTGTAGAAAGCGAATTTAAAGGCAGTATTATGAATGGTCATAGTATTTTTGAGAAGCCGTTCGTTAAAGATGGTGATAAATATTATTGCTTTACTCCTATGATTCCACATAGAAATCTGTTCTTGATTGCAGAAAAGCTTATGATGCGCAATGGAGTCTATTACCAGAAGAATTTCCAGCAGAACACGTCTCCGATTAGCCGAGATGTTTATATTGAGAGTAAAGTAAAGTCTGTCATGAAGTCATTTCTGCCAGATGTTACGTTTTATCCTTCTGTACATTATAAAATAGTGGAGGAAGGGGTAAAAAAGAATCCAGAACTGGATATTCTTGGTGTTTCTGATAAGGCAATCTATATTATTGAAGTTAAAGCCCATGAACTTTCTTATAAAGACAGAGTTAGGTTAGATGGAGCCAAGGGTAAGTTCAAGGCATCTGTTGCTGAGGCATGTAAACAATGCTGTAGAGCTGCTGATTTTATTTATAATTCTACAAAACCTGAATTTGGCACACAAGAAGGAACAGTTATTATTGATAAGAAGAAGCCAATATATAAGATAGCTGTAACCTTCCAACATTTTTCTTCATTGTTTGGACAGATGGATAAGCTTGTGACTGCTGGTTTGATGGAGGAGCATTTCCGTGATACATGGGCTGTGTCATTGTTTGATTTGATGGTCGTTGCTGATTTTGTTGAATCAGAGGATGAGTTTTTATCCTATCTTGATATGCGAAAAATAATTAATACGAATCATAGTACATTTCATGACGAACTTGATTTGTTGGGGCAGTTCTTGAATGAAAATCTTGCTGACAAGGTAACTTCCGACAAGCCTATGAAGATTATTGGTGGTTCTGGTGATATTGATGAGGAATATGCTAAAGATTTCTATATTCCTATGGACTTTGGCTTTGGAGAGTAATAAGTGAAGCTTTTGCATAACACATATTTATTTATAAGTAAATGGGATTTAAGAAGATGCTTGCTAAAACAGAAAATACACCTTCTGAGGCTGTACTTTACCATGAGAACAGACTGTGCTAAAACAAAAAGCCATACAAAAGACGACTCTGTGAAAATAACTTAGAGGAAATTCTTTTTTCTCACGATATACTCTTATCTTTGCAGCAGACAAAGTGGTTCTTTGAAATGGCAAAATGAGGTAAAGTGTAGAAGTTCACTGGTTTCCTTATCGTTACCATCCCTTATTGGCAATCAAACTAATCTATTGGTTAGTTGATATTTACGAAATTTTCTATGTCTTAAGCAATGGTACGACAATCTCTGTCTGATACCGCAAGCCTTACCCACGATGTTCAGAATCTTGCCCATCACGCTACGGCTGCAATGAGGTTGAAAGACAAGGCTGTCGCCTTTTTCTTTCACCGTCTGCTGTTCTTCGTTTCTTGCCTGCTCGTTCCTGCAATGGCTGATGACGGCTTCAGCTATGGGATGTAACGGCACGATGAACTCAACCTTTGTCTTCTGACGCTCCTTTCTTATATACCGCTGTCTGTCCGCTGCCGTTTGGATATGCCTATATTGCAAATTCTCCATATCCGAGATTGCCAGTCCTGTAAAGCAGGAAAAGACAAACATCTGTCTTGCCTGTTCCGCTTCCCTGTCGTTCATCCTCATTGCCATAAGTTTCATCACATCGCTCTTTTGCAAAAAGCGTATCTTCTTTTCCTCTTTCTCATACTTGGCATTCTCAAACGGATTGCAGCGGATAATCCTCTTGCTGACCGCACGGAACATCAGTCGGCTCAGCCAGCAGAGGTTGCTGTTGATGGTGGATGCTTTCAGTCCACGCTTTTTCAGAAAGAAACGGTATTCCTCGAACAAGTCCTCTGTAATGGTTTCGATGGGTATGTCCTGCACTCCTTTGTTTTCGACAAATTCACGGAGATTTCTGTCAGAATAGAACAGGTTCAGATAAGTTCCCTCTGCCCTTGATCTGCCAACACTTTCCTTGACTGCTTGGAGTTCCGCTCTGCTCATGGCAAGGAGCGTGGTCAGATTGGTGGCAATACCCTGTAAACAGTTCTTTACAAGCTCTACACTTACCACTCCATCCTTTACAAGAATGTCCCGATAGGTATTCTCTACCAATTCCCTGAACTCAATGATTCTTTGGTTTGTTTTCTTGTTGGTTGTCAACCCCTGCTTGGTGTTCCACTCGGCAGGATGGCACTCTTCGCCTGTGGTAATGGCTGTGTTCTTTCCGTCTATGGTGATACGGCAGAGAATGGCGGTATTGCCGTCTGCCTTTGTTTTCTGTCTGTTAATATAGAACAGTATCTTGAATGTACTTCTCATTGTCTTGGTGGTTTGAAGTTAATTAAATGAATAGATAAGAAATCAAATGACTTAATAAGGATTAGATAGCCAACTGCATCTCTTCGGTGAAAGAAAGGAAACGGTCGAATTCCTCAAAAAGTTTCTGCGGTGTTACCTTTGCATAACGCTCGGTCATGCTCACGTTGGAATGCCCCAGCATCTTACTCACGGTCTCAATGGGGACACCCTGTTCAAGCGTGATGAGCGTGGCAAATGTGTGCCTTGCTGTATGTGTGGTAAAAGGAAACGAGATGCCAGCACGAAACCGTAGGGCTTTTAAGTATGATTGGTAGTTGGCATATCCCATGAAAGAAAGCAATGTTTCCCTTCCATCTCTGTGGAGCTTCTCCATCAGCCTTATGGCTTGGGGCAGCAGTTTGATACGGCATAATACGCCTGTCTTGTGGCGGTTGAACTTTAACCATAAACTTCCCTCGTCATCACGGAAAAGATGCTTCTTGCCAAGTCCCATCAAATCACAATAAGCAACACCTGTATAACAGGCAAAGAGGAAAATATTCCTTGCCGTTTCCAAATCCTCCTCCAAGTACTCAAAGTTGAGAGCCTTCAATATGTCTAATGCTTCCTTGTCCAATGCTTTGGGCAGTCTCTTGTCGCCCTTGCTGATTTTGACTTTGTCGAAAAGCAGGATGTCTGCCACCCCCTCACGGTAAGCCAGCCTGCATACCGTTTTCAAATGGGTGGCGACATTGTAGAATGTGCTTTCTTGAAATCCACACTCCCCCAAGAAGTACTGCTGAAACTCATGGATGAAGTTCTCTGTCAGTTGTGAGAGGGCTAAGTCAGAAACCTTATACTTCTTTTGGATGAACTCCTGCAAGTGGATTCTCGTGGAGTGATAGCTTGCCATTGACTCTTTTCTGATGTCTACACCAACATGACTTTCTTTCTCCTTTATGAGCATATCAAGCCTTTCAATGAGCATGCACCGTGTCTGCACACTGCCTTGAAACTGTTCCTTCATATCGGTTGCGTCAAATGGGCAACCTCTTGCAAGCAAAGACTGATAGGCTGACTGGATGGACAGCAGCAAATTCTCCAACCTGCCATTCACCTCCACCGCCTCACGACTTTTTCCGTCCATTCTGCTCTCACGGGGATTCCACAAGTCAGGATCGCAGGAGAGCTTGCAACTGAACTGGGCGATGGAACGCCCAATGGTTATCCGTCCCATAATCGGTGCCTTACCCGACTTGTCCAGACCGCTCTTTTTGAGGTAGAGCAACACCTTCATTTTCTCTTGTTTCATACGCTTTAATTTTTATGGGCAAAGTTACCTGAATTAAAGCGTTCCTCACTTATGCAGAAAACTGCCGACCGCAGCAACAGCCACACGAGCGAAAATAATTCAGTTACCGAGTGTTGCTCCATCGTTACCTATGGCGAAATCGGGTAACGGTTTAGTAACTGAACTTCTGCCTAAATCTGCATATTCCTGCCCTTTTTGAAAAGGGAACTTCTATGCAAATCGCTTCGTTTCTTGCTCATTATCAGTTAGTTTACATCAACTTCGACCTTTCTTCATTTTTTTTGATTAGTTGCCTTGTAATAGGTTATCTTTTACATGGTGAAAGGTAAGCTTTTGTAGTTAAAAAGGTCATCTTTTGCGAGGTAAAAGATGACCTATTTGTTTTTCTACTTTAAGTTGTTGTTAGTCAGTTATATACAGTGTCTTTTCATTTGTTCATTTGCTACATTGGTATAAGTAAAAATAGTTTACTTTCCTATTTTCATTAGGCATTTATTTGCTATACTGCTAAGTTGTACTTACAGCATCTAGGCTTATATGTTTAGCATCGCTTTTCGATGACAGCAATAAAATTGATATTTCACCACTAGGCTTTTGTTTCAACGTACATTTAGGAGCTATACCCCTTTTTGCTCTTTTCCTAACTTAATCATTTCCTTTGGCAACGCATCTTGAATAGAAGTAACAAGAAAGTTGAGCAAGCGATTACGAATAAAATTTTTGCCCGTTAGCATAATAATCTCACGCGAAGGTATAGGATAAGCAAAAGGGCGTACAAGTTCAGTTTGTTTATCTGTAAGTTGCGGAAGGGCTAATTCTGGGATAAAAGTAACACCCTTTCCACTCTCTACTATACGCATAAAGGTTTCGATACTTCCAAGGTTATAAGTCCGCTTGCTATGTATAGCCGACTTTAGTGAGCAGAACTTCACTAACTGATCGCGGAAGCAATGTCCCTCATCTAACAACCAAAGATATTCACCCTTTAAATCAACAGTGCGTATAGCTTCTCTGTTAAATAGCTCATCATTCTTTGCTACATATACATAGAATTTCTCATAATAAAGATGTCGCTTTTCAAAATCTCCTAATCCGTCAATATTTGCCAATATTCCTGCATCGACCTCTCCACGTACGATAGCCCTTCGCATATCATCGGTTTTAAGTTCTGTTACACGAATATCCATATTAGGGTAATCGTTCATTAACGCAGGGAGGAAGCGAGGAATGAGATAAGGAGCAATCGTTGGTAATACGGCAAGATGAAAGGTACCAGCAAAAGAATGTTTTTCCTCTTCTACTACTTCTTTCAACCGCTTTACACGTACCAGCACATTCCATGCACGCTCAATGATGATTTGCCCAATGGGAGTGGGCTGAATGGGTTGCCTTCTTCGGTCAAAGATTTTCACCCCAAGTTCATCTTCCAGTTTTTGGATCATCGAACTCAATGTGGGTTGGGTTACTTTACAATATTCGGCAGCCTTTGCAAAGTGTTTATGGCGATATACTGCCATTACATATTCTAGTTGTTGTAGTGTCATTGTCTTACTTTTTTCCTAAAATGCAAAGTTAAGAAATAAAATATACACATTCGCATAAAAAAGATTTTATTGCTTTATGCTCTAATTATCAATAAGATAGATAACATAATAGATAATGTCTATTGCTTGATAAATAAAATCATTCATTTTGCTATCTCTCTTTTATTAATTTTGCATCATCAAATAACAACATATAAGACATAAATAATATGCTAGTAACTAATATTCTTCTCGTAATGAGTTTGCAAGCACCGATGAGTGCTTTGAATAATACAGAAGTTTCACAGGTAAAGCAATATATGATGGGTAAGGCTATAGAAATGCCTAAACTGCCATACGCCCCAAATGCATTAGAACCTGTTATTAGTGAGCAAACTATTAATTTTCATTATGGTAAGCATCTTCAGGGCTATGTCAATACGATTAACAAATTAATAAAAGGTACAGATTTTGAAGGTAAAAGCATAGAAGAGCTTGTAAAGCGTGTACCTGAAGGTGTAATGTATAATAACGCAGGGCAAACGCTTAACCACATACTCTATTTCACACAGTTTCAAGCTCCTATGATGGATAATATGCCATCTGGCAAATTAGCAAAACTCATTGATAAAAACTTTGGTAGCTTTGAGTCTTTTAAATTACAATTTACAAAGGCTGCTAGTACTATTTTTGGATCAGGTTGGGCGTGGCTATCTCAAGATAAAGATGGTAAGCTTGTTATTACACAAGAGGCTAATGGTGGAAATCCTTTGCGTAGAGGGCTAAATCCTATTTTAGGAATAGATGTTTGGGAGCATGCTTACTATTTGGATTATCAAAATAAGCGTACCGATCATCTCTCGGCTATTTGGCAGATTATAAATTGGAATACTGTGGAAGCAAGATTAAAGTAAAAGAGATATAGTAAACAACATTTATAAAAGTAAATAAAGGAATAAAATTATGCAATCAGTAATCAACGCACAAGCTCCTGAATTTAAAGTTCAGGCTTTTCAAAATGGTGAGTTCAAAACAGTTTCTAACGAAGATATAAAAGGAAAATGGGCTGTATTTTTCTTCTATCCAGCCGACTTTACTTTTGTATGTCCTACAGAGCTAGTCGATCTTTCAGAGAAGTATGAAGAACTTCAGAAAATGGGTGTAGAGGTATTCTCTGTAAGCTGTGATACTCATTTCGTACACAAGGCATGGTTTGATGCTTCTGACAGTATCAAGCAAATTAAATATACTATGCTTGCCGATCCATTGGCTGTATTGGCAAAAGGGTTTGGTGTGTTCAAGGAAGATGAGGGAGTGGCTTATCGTGGAACATTTGTTGTAGATCCAGAAGGATTGATTAAGCTAATGGAAGTTCAAGACAACAGTGTAGGACGTAATGCAGATGAACTAGTTCGTAAAATAAAGGCAGCACAATTTGTTGCTGCTCATCCAGGAGAAGTTTGCCCAGCTAAGTGGAACGAGGGTGCAGAAACATTGAAACCAAGTATTGACTTAGTAGGTAAGCTCTAATAAAAGCTATACTAAAACTTTATAGATATGAGAAGAGCTTTATGCAATGCTTTCTTAAAACGAAAGAAAAATCATTGCGTAAAGCTCTTACCACTTCATAATAGCACGAACAAAAACTAATCATATTTTTTGAAAAGACAATTATGCTAGACCAAAATATATTAAAACAAGTGAGGGAGATCTTTGCCTCTTTAAAATCGAAGATAACGTTTAAGGCTACGGTAGATACAAATGATGAGAAAAAACAAGAGTTAAAAACGTTCTTAAACGACTTCGCTTCTACCTCCGATCAATTATCAGTTGAGTATACCGAACAAGCTGGAGCAAACCTCCACTTTACCTTATACAAAGGCGATATTGCTACTGGTATTAGTTTTCGTGGTATTCCTAACGGACACGAATTTACCTCTTTACTCCTTGCTGTTCTCAACGCTGACGGACAAGGTAAAAACTTCCCTGATGAAACTATTCAGCAACGGATTAAAGCTTTGAAAGGTAAAATTACTTTGAGAACTTATGTATCACTCACATGTACAAATTGTCCTGATGTGGTGCAGGCACTCAACTTGATGACGCTTATCAATCCCAATATCTCACATGAAATGGTAGATGGTGGATTATTTCAAAAGGAAGTAGCCGAACATAATATTCAAGGCGTACCTGCTGTATATCTAGGAGAAGATGCTATCCACATCGGGCGTGGAGACCTAGGTTTGTTGCTTCAAAAGCTTGAAGATAAAGTAGGAAGTGAAGAAGATTATTCTGTAGAACCCATAGAACGAGAATATGACACCCTTGTTATAGGTGGTGGTCCTGCTGGTACTGCTGCAGCTATTTACACTGCTCGTAAAGGTTTGAAGGTAGCTGTAATAGCAGAACGCATTGGTGGACAGGTAAATGATACAACAAGTATTCAAAACTTAATTTCTGTTCCAGAAACAAGTGGAACTCTACTAGCTGCTGATTTAAAGAAACATCTTAATACTTATGATATCGACTTGTTCGAACACCGTAAAATTACCGATGTTCAACTCAAGGGCGTCCAAAAAGAAATCGTTGTAAAAGGTGGCGAAGTATTTAAAGCACCAGCAGTTGTTATTGCTACGGGTGCAGCATGGCGTAATTTGGGTGTTAAGAATGAAGCAAAATACATTGGTCATGGTATCCATTTCTGTCAACACTGTGATGGACCATTTTATAAAGGTAAGAATGTTGCTGTTATTGGTGGTGGAAATTCTGGTATGGAAGCGGCTATCGACCTCGCTGGTATCTGTAATCATGTTACAGTATTCGAGTTTGGCGACACACTCCGTGCCGATAATGTTTTACAAGAAAAGGCACACAACATAATAAACATTGATATTTATACCAATGCCCAAACTACAGAAGTATTAGGCGATGGAAGCAAACTCACAGCCTTAAAAGTAAAAGATCGTCTCACAGAAGAAGAAAAAGAATATGCTTTCGATGGTGTATTCGTTCAGATAGGTCTTGCTGCTAACAGCGATCCCTTCAAAGATCAGTTAGAGCTTACCCCACACCATGAAATAAAGGTAGATGAGTTTTGTCGAACAAATATTCATGGAGTATATGCTGCTGGTGATGTTACCAATGTGCCTTACAAGCAGATTGTGATCGCAATGGGGGAAGGAGCAAAAGCAGCCTTATCTGCTTTCGATGATCGCCTACGTGGAATTATAGGATAAGCATCTACCATTTTTGCTAGTATAAGCAAGGATACATATTGAGATATGAGCAAAAAGAGTTTAGTATGCTAATAGTGATGGTGCTATAGCTCGTTTTAAAAAAATAATGCCAACAAGATTTGATTTCTTGTTGGCATTGTTTATATGATAAAAAGCTAATAAAATCGGTATAGCTTTATCCATTCATTGATAAAAGGAATTCTTCATTGTCCTTAGTGCGGCGCATAAGATCGTGAAGCGAGTTCATAGCCTCAAGTGCTGTCATATCGGCAATATTTTTACGAAGGATCCACATACGATCGAGTGTTGTTTTGTCTTGTAGCAAGTCATCGCGACGAGTACTTGAAGCCACAAGATTAACAGCAGGGAAGATACGCTTATTAGAAAGGTTACGATCAAGCTGAAGTTCCATATTACCTGTACCCTTAAACTCTTCAAAGATTACCTCATCCATCTTTGAACCTGTATCAATCAAAGCGGTAGCAATAATGGTTAATGATCCACCACCTTCAATATTACGGGCTGCACCGAAGAAACGCTTTGGCTTCTGAAGTGCATTTGCATCAACACCACCAGTAAGCACCTTACCAGATGCTGGGGCAACGGTGTTATAAGCACGTGCAAGACGAGTGATAGAGTCAAGGAAGATAACCACATCATGACCACATTCTACCATACGCTTTGCTTTCTCTAGCACCAATCCCGCAATCTTTACATGACGCTCGGCTGGTTCGTCAAAGGTAGAAGCTATTACTTCTGCATTCACTGTGCGAGCCATATCGGTAACTTCCTCTGGACGCTCATCAATTAGCAACATCATAAGATAAGCTTCTGGATGATTTGCTGCAATAGCATTAGCAATATCTTTCATAAGAATGGTCTTACCCGTCTTAGGCTGTGCAACGATTAGCGCACGCTGTCCCTTACCAATTGGTGAGAATAAGTCAACAATACGTGTTGACATATTCATAACATTTGGCTTTCCATTCAAATTAAACTTTTCTTCAGGGAAGAGTGGTGTAAGATGCTCGAAAGGAATACGATCGCGTACTTCTGATGGCTGACGACCATTGATCTTATCTATGCTTGTAAGTGGAAAATACTTCTCACCATCATGTGGAGGACGAACACGACATTCTACCACATCACCCGTCTTCAAACCATATTGTTTAACTTGGTTAACAGATATATATACATCATCAGGAGATGAAAGGTAGTTGTAATCACTAGAACGAAGAAAGCCATAACCATCTGAAAGAACTTCCAACACACCATTTGCCTTAACAATGTCATTAAACTCATATTTAGGTATGCTAGTAGTAACAGAATGCGCTACCGCTAGTGGCTCATTTCTTGAAGCAAGAGGTGCCGTTGGCTGATCGAACATATCATAACTAGGAACAGCACCTTGATCTTCGATAGGAATATCCACAACTGTGATAAAGTCAGTGCCATCATTAGGGTCGCCTTCCCATACTCCCTCATTAAAAGGCAACTCTGGGCTCAACTCTTGATTCATATTATTATGAGCTTGTACTTTTTCTTGCAGTTTTGCAAGCAAGTTCGTCTCTTCATCCGACCATTCGCCATTATTGGAAGTTGTTTCTTCTTTAAAAGTTTCATTACGTTGCAAGGTTTGTACTACTTCTTGCAAATCGGTAACCATAGATGCTGTAGTTTGTGGCTGTGGTTTCTTTTCTGTAGGTTCTTCTATAGGAGCAACATTTGTTTCCTTTAATGCTGCCTCTGCACGAGCAATAGCCTCAAGTTCTGCTTTCGACTTACGTCCTCTATGCTTTGGAATAGACGCAAGGATTTGCTCAGGAGATATAGGTTCTTCTGAAGTAGGTACTACAACATCTTCTTCAGGTTTGACCTGTGAGGTAGCACTATTTTTCATTGTATCGAAGTTCTCGCCAGATTTGCCTTTAACAGTATAAACATGATCGGTTTCTTTACGAGATATTCGAGTTCGTCTTCGTTTTGCTTCTAAGGGATGAGCATTGCCTATTTCTTCTGCTACCTTATCTAATATAGCATATATAAGTGTTTCTTTATCAGCGTTTTTACCGAATGATACACCATTCTCTTGTGCAATACCCTGCAATTCTTGGACATCTTTGTCCGATAATTCTTCTTTGCTTAGCATAAATAAACTATGTATAGGAAATACATTTAAAGCGTGAGTTTGTTTCTCAATAACAGAAACAGTATTAAATGTTTTTAATGATGCAAAGTTATAATATTTATATCATTACTCCAAAATTTTTTATATATCTTTTTTGTTTATCTAGTTTATATACTCTTATTTACCTTGTTTTATTATTTAGATACTAAAGCTTGTATAAATAAAGGCAGAAAAGATAAGTATTTTGTATCTTTGCGAAAACGATTATATGCTAGACATTATGGGGGATAAATTTACATTTACAGAAGAAGAAAAGCTAAAGGCTGCTGCAACACTAAAGGATTTGCGTATCATTCTTGGAGAGGATTTTCCTGAAAAGGAAATGATAAAACTTCAGGAACATATAGACAATTCCATATATAATAATGAGGTTAAACGCAATATCTTTAACCTTAACCCTATCTTGTGTGCTTTGCAAACTGCACTTATAGCGACAAGAGACATTGGACTAAAGAGCGACTCCCTGCTAGCCATTCTCTTATATAACAGTGTACAAGACGGTTTTGCACTACTTGAAGATATACAAAAGCAATATGGTGAAGGAGTTGCAAAAATCATCCATGGTTTAAATAAAATTCAGCGCTTATATACCAAGAACCCTATTATCGAAAGTGAGAATTTCCGTAATCTCTTGCTCTCGTTTGCAGAAGATATGCGCGTTATTTTGATAATGATTGCCGATAGGGTAAACTTAATGCGCCAAATTAGAGATACAAAAAACTTAGAGGCGCAGCGAAAAGTGGCTGAAGAGGCTAGCTATTTGTATGCCCCTTTAGCACATAAGCTAGGACTGTATCAACTAAAACGTGAACTTGAAGACCTTTCACTGAAATATCTTGAACATGATGCTTACTATCACATAAAAGAGAAGCTAAATGCGACGAAACAAGCGCGAGACGCATATATCAAAAGCTTTATTGAGCCAGTGCAAACGACTTTGCAAAATGCTGGACTACGCTTCCATATCAAAGGACGTACAAAGTCGATACACTCCATCTGGCAAAAGATGAAGAAGCAAAAATGTAAGTTTGAAGGTATTTATGATCTCTTTGCTATTCGGATTATTCTTGATGCCCCATTAGAAAGGGAAAAGATGCAATGTTGGCAAGCGTATTCTATCGTTACGGATATGTACCAACCCAATCCTAAGCGATTGAGAGATTGGCTTTCTGTGCCGAAATCAAATGGTTATGAGAGTTTGCATATCACAGTATTAGGACCAGAAGCTAAGTGGGTGGAGGTACAGATACGTACCGAACGTATGGACGAGATTGCCGAACATGGTTTGGCTGCTCACTGGCGTTATAAAGGGGTAAAAGCTGAAGGTGGTTTAGACGATTGGTTGGCCTCTATTCGTGCTGCTCTTGAAGCAGGCGATAACCTAGAGGTAATGGATCAGTTTAAGTCTGACTTATATGAAAATGAGATCTACGTATTTACTCCCAAAGGCGACCTACTGAAATTCCCAAAAGGAGCTACAGTGCTCGACTTTGCTTATCATATTCATTCCCGCATCGGAAACCAATGTGTGGGAGGTAAGATTAATGGCAAAAATGTATCTTTCCGCACTGAGCTTCATAGTGGTGATGCGGTAGAGATACTTACTGGTACCAATCAGAAGCCGCGTCAAGAATGGCTTTCTGTGGTTCGATCGTCTAGGGCTAAAGCTAAAATCCGCTTAGCACTCAAGGAAACACAAGCAAAAGAAGGACTGCTAGCAAAGGAATTGCTAGAAAGAAGATTTAAGAATAAAAAGATTGATATAGAAGAGTCTACTATGATGCAGTTGCTTAAAAAGCTGGGATTTAAAGAGGCTTCAGAATTCTACAAGCAAATTGCCGATGAAAAACTTGAGCCTAACTATGTCATAGAAGCATACCAAAAGGTATATAATCGTGTTCACAACTTAAATCCTCCCAAGGAGGCTGAAAGTGCAGAAAACTACGAGTTTGAAGACAATACGGAGGAGATACTTAAAACAAACGATGATGTTTTGGTAATTGATCAAAACCTAAAAGGTATCGACTTTTCCTTAGCTAAATGCTGTCATCCTATATATGGTGATGCTGTCTTTGGCTTTGTTACTGTAAGCGGTGGTATCAAGATCCACCGTGTGGACTGCCCTAATGCACCCGATTTGCGGTCTCGTTTTGGTTATCGCATTGTTAAAGCTCGCTGGAGCGGAAAGGGGTCATCGCAATACGCCATTACGCTCCGCGTTATTGGCAATGATGATATTGGTATTGTGAGCAACATTATGAATATTGTATCAAAGGACGAGAAGATTACGATGCGCTCTATCAACATCGATTCGCACGACGGTCTTTTCTCAGGAAACCTTGTAGTTATGATAGATGATAACTCGCGACTTAACCTTTTAGTGAAGAAGATAAGCACTGTAAAAGGGGTAAAACAAGTAATAAGAATTTAGGCTTTATGGGAATATCATCTCATTGCCAATTCTTTTAGCCTATATACAAAGAGAGCAGGGCAATTGGTTTGCACTGCTCTCTTTGTGTTAAATATTCATCAATAGTTTCACCATATACCCTACATAAACAAGAGTTAAAACAAAGCCTTCCCAACGTTCAATGGTGTATTTAGTAAAAGAGAAGAACCATACAAGGATCATAGCTGTAACCATAGCAGAAAGATCGAACATAGTGATACCTTCCAACACCATAGGATGAATAATACCTGCTATACCAAGAGTTGCAAGAATATTGAAAATATTAGAACCTATCACATTGCCTATGGCAATACCGCTATCACCCTTACGGGCAGAAACTACACTTGTGGCAAGTTCAGGAAGAGAGGTGCCACCAGCTACTATGGTAAGACCAATAATAGCGTCGGATACTCCTAGCGATGATGCAACTTTCGTAGCACCTTCTACAAAAATATTGCTACCAAAGATAAGGGAAGATAACCCTACTACTATCCAAGTAATAGCTAGCCATCCTGCCATAGCTTTCTTCTCGGATACTGTTTCAGAAATTATTGCTTGTGTATCGACTTGTGCTACATTCTTCTCAACCTTAGCACTTTGCAAGGTCATAGCCATAAAGATAAAGAACATAGCAAACATAATGCCCGCATCAATGCGCTCTATCTTACCATCATAACAGAGCATCATCAATACAACAGAAGCAACCAAAGCAAAAGGTATATCTTTCCGAACAGTGGTTTTTGTAATAACAATAGGACTAACTAAGGCGGCAACACCCACTATAAGTAAGGTGTTAAAGATATTAGAACCTACAACATTGCCCACAGCAAGATCAGAAGTACCCTTTAAGGCTGATACCATACTAACACTAAACTCTGGCATACTAGTACCCATTGCCACTATGGTCAAACCTATTACTAGCTGAGATACTTTCAACTTTTGTGCCACTGCCACAGCTCCATCGGTAAGCCTATCAGCTCCCCATAATACTAAAACTATTCCTATAAGGATAAGTCCTAAGTTTAATAACATAGCTTCTATTTTTTGCCACAAAGATACTAAGAAAATAATATATAACTAGAAAAATAGATTAGAATAACGAAGCTATATGAACACCATGTGTATCACATTATATAGGATCGTAGGAAAAAGGTGGGGGAACAATTATTTTAAGACGACTAAGAAACGCTCTATTCGATAAGCGACATAAGAACAAAAGGCTAGCACTATACGAATTGAGAGTTGAGAATTACTCGTCCTTTTATATAGTATGTAAAATATTTTTATAACAGCAATACAAATAATGAACTTTTGCTTCTCAATTCATAACCTTTTGCTCATTAAAACATCATCATTTACAGAGCAAAACATCATCTTTTGCATAGTAAAACGTTATGTATTTGTAAGATCTTTATTATCATATAGTTACAACTATATTAAACATAAGACTGCTCAATATTATTTGTTGATATTTTTACATATTCGTTACTAACACTACTGTTTGGCTAGTAGAGAAACTATCCACCCTTTTTTTCTACTAAACTATTATGTATTTAAGAGCTAAAAGAGAATTTCCTTTGGATGATGTACAAAAGTAGTCCCTCCATGCTCAATAAGGAAGTTCTTATCTCGGAAGCCCCAAAGCACACTAATACATGGTAGATTGCAATTTTTTGCAGTCATAATATCTACATCACTATCGCCTATATATACAGCACGTTCTGCTGTTACACCTAATTGTTTTAAGGCTTCAATAACAGTGTCAGGGGCAGGTTTCTTCTTAATCGTTTCACGCTCGCCAATGGCTACTTCAATCGTGTCGGGAAAGAAGTGGCAGGCAAGTTCTTGTGTGGCGGTATAAAACTTGTTACTTACAATGGCTAAGTGCTTACCACGGCGTTTTAGTTCGGCAAGTAGTTCGGGAATACCTTCGTAAGGGTGGGTAGTATCAAGATTGTGTTCTAAATAATGTTGGCGAAAGAGTGCATAAGTTTGTTCAAACTTAGGATTGTTCTCACCGTTAGGAATAGCACGTTGCATAAGTTTTTTTACACCGTTACCAACAAACATTCTAATTTCATCAATGGAGTGTTCTGGCATTCCGTTTTTGCGTAAAGCATAGTTGGTACTAGCTGCAAGATCTTCGAGTGTGCAGAGAAGTGTTCCGTCAAGATCGAAGATATAAGTATCGTATTCTTTCATTATTGTCCTCTTTATAGCCAAATGTTGTTAAGCTTTGGATGTTTTGTTGTGCAAATATAAGGAATAAATGCTGAAATACTTATCTTTGCATATCTAAATTAGAAAAGAAAAAGAAAATATGGGCAATAGTAAGAAGAAAAGGGATTCGGCTAATTCTAAGTTCGCTTTACTGATCATTGCGGCAATTGTGCTTTTCGGAGGTTATATCGCATTCTTCTCAAGTATGTCGAAAGATGGAAAGGCACACTATGTAATGGTAGATGAAGACGATACTCCTGACTCCATTTTACACAAGTTAAAGCCAGAGGCAAAAGGTTATGGCTTCTTAGTGTATAAGCAATTGGCTAGTGTGATAGGCTATGGTGATCATATTCGTGTGGGTAGGTATAAAATAGGCAATAGTGGTGCGCTGATGACCTTTCGACATATTCGTAATGGAATGCAAGCACCTATTAGCTTGACTATCAAGAGTGTGAGAACGCTTGGCGATTTAGCAGATGATGTTTGCAAGCAGATGATGTTTACGCGTGCGGAATTTATGAATAAAATAACCGATCCTGAAACGTGTAAGAAGTATGGTTATACCCCAATGACGATTATCGCCATGTTTGTGCCTAATACTTACGATTTTTATTGGGATACTTCTTTAGATAAATTCCTAGATAAGATCAATGCTGGAAGTAAAAAGTTTTGGAATTTTGAACGTACACAAAAGGCAAAGCAAATGGGCTTTACTCCAGTCGAGGTAATTACTATGGCTAGTATTGTAGATGAGGAAACTGATAATGTAGAGGAAATGCCAATGGTGGCAGGAATGTATATGAACCGATATAAAAAGGGAATGCGTTTGCAGGCAGATCCTACGGTAAAATATGCCACAAGAAACTTTACTGCTCATCGCATTTATGAAAAGTGGACTCGAGAAGATAGTCCATACAATACTTATATGTATAAAGGATTGCCTATTGGTCCTATTCGTATTCCGTCGGTCGATGCTATAGATGCGGTGTTAAACTATGTTCACCATGATTATATGTATATGTGTGCAAAGGAAGACTTTAGTGGCACACATAATTTTGCAAAGACTTACGAAGAGCATCAAGTGAATGCTGATAATTATGCAAAGGCTTTAGACGAAAAAGGTATCAAATAAACAAGGTTTATAAATGCTTCAGATATAAAGACAATGTCTTGACCGCATAGTTCTTTTGCATAATAAAGAAAAGTTTTTTGTATAAATAGAGATGAACCCTTTGACAGGTTCATCTCTATTTAGTTTTATATATGTTTGAGTTGCTTTAAATAAGTTCCACCTTATCAATGTGTTGCTCTTTATCGCAATAGTGGCATTTTACAATACCATTTTCTTTATCCATTACGTTAAAGATCGTTTCCATAGGCTCGTTATTGGTAATACATTTTGGATTATTACATTTTACGATGCCCCGAAGCTCGTCAGGTGTTACCACTTTCTTCTTCTCTACCACTTCATAGTCTTTAATGATGTTTAGCACAACGTTTGGGGCAACTACCGACAAACGAGATATTTCATCATCGGTAAAAAACTTGTCGCTTACCTTGATGATACCTTTAGAGCCTACCATCTTCGATGAGAAGTTAAAGCCAATAGTAACGGGCATAACGAGCTTCTGGAGCTGTAATAGATTAACTACTTGAAAAGTTTTCTCTGCAGGGATATGATCTATCACTGAACCGTTTTCGATTGCAGCTACTAATCTTTCTTTCTTTGACATATTCTATTCTTTTATTTAGACACGATTTGCATGATATTTTCTGGTCTAATCTTTCTAAAAAAACTATTCTATCTTATAGAATTATTTATGAATGAATTTCTAAAAACCTATTCTATGATGGTTTTGTCATTGCGAATATCTTCTAGTGAGATACCTAGGCAATGACAAAAAATGGCTTCACGCGCATAAAGTCCGTTTTTAGCTTGCTGTATGTAGTAAGCATGCGGATCGTTATCAACATCGTATGCAATTTCGTTTACACGTGGTAGAGGATGTAATATCCTCATGTTTTCACGTGCCATAGACAGCATATCTCTGCGTAAGATATATACATTCTTTACATGTTCGTATTCCATTAAGTCGGAGAAACGCTCTTTTTGTACGCGAGTCATATATAAGATGTCTGCATCAGCAATGATCTCTGGTGTAAAGTCCTCATGCTCTACATATTTTATATTGTGTTCCTTACAATAAGTTTTGTACTCTAATGGCATTGCTAATTCCTTTGGTGCAATGAAGTGAAAAGTAGGGTTGAAGTGGCGCATAGCCATAATGAGGGAGTGTACGGTTCTGCCATATTTCAAATCACCAACTAAGAAGATGTTTAAGTTGTCTAGCGTGCCTTGTGTTTGATAAATGGTATATAAGTCGAGTAAGCACTGTGAGGGGTGCTGATGCGCACCATCGCCAGCATTGATAATAGGCACTGGTGCTATTTCTGAGGCATATTGTGCTGCTCCTTCTATATAATGGCGCATCGCTATCGCATCTGCATAATTTGAAACCATTAAAATAGTATCTTTCAGAGTTTCCCCTTTACTCACACTAGATGCTTTCGCATCTGTAAAGCCTATCACCTTTGCACCAAGCCTGTTGGCTGCAGTTTCAAAACTCAAGCGAGTACGTGTAGAGGGTTCATAAAATAAGGTTGCTATAACCTTACCCTTTAAAAGCTCGCGGTTAGGATGTTTCTCAAACTCGTGCGCCATTTCGATCAAATGTAATAATTCAGCTCGATTAAGCGTCTTAATATTTACAAAATTATGCTTTTCCATCAGGCAAAACTGTTTTTATGATGATTTGAGTGTAAAGTTACTGAAAATCAATATATCTGTCAAGGCTAAATAACAGAAAGTGTGGCATCTATCAAAAAAACTTTTATTTATTTTGTGCTTTCCTTATTTAGAGGTATCTTTGCATATATTTTCATTTATTCTGAGGACAGAATTTTTTCATAAGTTTATGATTAGAAGGCATTTCGTACATATTATTTGGGGATCATTTGTTGCTATTGTGGGCGCAATATTTGTTTTCTTTATCTCCGTGTGGAACGGCTGGATAGGTTATATGCCTAATATGGACGAACTTTCCGACCCTATAGATAAGTTTGCCTCGCAAGTTTATTCCTCTGATCAAAAGCTTATTGGCACATGGAACCAAGATAATGCTAACCGTGTTGCTATAGGTTACAATAGTCTTTCTCCACATCTTGTTCATGCCCTTGTAGCTACGGAAGATGAACGTTTTTATGAACATTCTGGAGTTGACTTTATAGCCCTTGGGCGTGCTATTGTAAAACGAGGAGTGATGCGCCAGCAGAATGCTGGTGGTGGATCGACTATTACGCAACAATTGGCAAAGCAAATCTTTTCTGAAAAAGCACATAGCAGCTTTGAACGTTTGCTACAAAAGCCTATAGAATGGGTTATTGCTATCAAACTAGAAAGATATTTCACAAAGGAAGAAGTGATAGCGATGTATTTTAATTATTTCGACTTCCTTCATAATGCCGTCGGTATAAAACGTGCAGCTAATGTGTATTTTAATAAAGAGCCTAAAAATCTAAATGTTATAGAATCGGCTCTCTTAGTAGGCTTATGTAAGAACCCCTCTTTCTACAATCCTTTGCGCTATCCAGAACGTTGTATGGATAGAAGAAACACAGTGTTAATGCAGATGGCAAAATCGGGTTATCTTACACATAATGAATATATTGAACTATGTGGTCAACCTCTTGGTGTTCACTATTCTAAGGTGAAACCCGTGAATGGATCGGCTAACTATTTCCAAGCTTTCTTGCGTCAATACATGATGGCTGTAAAACCAGAACGCGAAAATTACCAATCGTGGCGTATGCGCGATTTTGTTATCGACTCTATAGCATGGGACCAAGATCCATTGTATGGATGGTGTAACAAGAATTTTAAGCGTAATGGCGATTCTTATAATGTTAATGCAGACGGACTTCGCATTTACACAACGATAGATACACGCATGCAACAATATGCTGAAGAGGCTGTACGTAAGCAGGTGGGAGGTAAGCTTCAGGCTTTGTTTAATCAAGCAAGTCGTTATAAAAAAAATGCTCCTTTCTCTTCTAATCTCACTCGCAAGCAGATTAAAGCAATATTAAACGCCGCTTGTTTACGTAGCCGTCGTTATCTTGCATTGAAGAACCAAGGTGCTAGTGCAGAGGAGATTAAACGTAGTTTCCGCACACCACATGAAATGACTTTATTTACTTATCATGGGGAAGTAGATACTTTGATGACACCTATTGATTCTGTTCGCTATTATAAGTCATTTCTTCGTTCTGCTTTTATGAGTATGGATCCTAAGACAGGAGCAGTAAAAGCGTATGTGGGGGGTATCGACTATCAGCATTTTAAATATGATATGGTAATGGGGGGTCGCCGTCAGGTGGGTTCTACTATTAAGCCTTTTCTCTATGCGTTAGCAATGCAAAATGGTATGACTCCATGTTCTACCGTTCTTAACGTACAGCGTACTTATGGTGGCTGGACTCCTCGTAATGGGTCGCATGCTCGCTATGGTCAAGAAGTACCATTGAAGTGGGGGTTACAGCAGTCTAACAACTGGATTTCTGCTTACTTGATTAGTTTACTAGGTCCATCTCAGTTTGTGAATATTTTGCATGATTTCGGATTAAACAATCCTGATATTGATAAGAATGCTTCACCAGTACTTTGTTTAGGTCCTTGTGAGGTATCCGTAGGTGAAATGACAAGTGCTTATACCACTTTTGCTAATAATGGTATCCGTTGTGCACCATTATATGTAACTAAGATTGAAGATAGTCATGGTAATGTATTAGCAAAGTTCCAACCATTGATGACTGAAGTTATATCTTCGGCTTCTGCTAATCAGATGCTTGAAATGTTAATGGCAGTAGTTAATGGTGGTACTGCTAGCCGTTTGCATCGTTATCTTAACTATACTGGCGATATAGGTGGTAAGACGGGTACTACAAACAATAACTCTGATGGATGGTTTTTAGGCATTACCCCAGAGCTTGTTAATGGTTGTTGGGTAGGTGGTGAAGATCGGGATATTCGCTTCGAGTCTACTGCTCTTGGTCAGGGAGCTTCCACTGCTCTTCCTGTATGGGCATATTATATGCAACTCGTCTATGCTGATAAGCGACTAGGTTATCACCCTTCAGCAAAATTTAATCTTCCTCCAAACTTTAATCCATGTGCTGTTGCTGACACTTTAAGTATCAATGGCATTCAGGAAGAGTTCTTTTAAGTAATAGAGAAGTAATTATATAAGAAATTAATAAAGCCCACTTGTTAATGGAAGGCTAATGGACAAGGCTAAATAAAGGCTTAAACTCCTTTAAAAAAGAATATTGTTCAAGATACACAACTTTAGAAAATTATCGGCAAGAATACTTTTAGGAGTATTCTTATTGATGCTATTGCTGAACTCACTCCATCATCATAAACGGAACACAATAGTAGAGAAGTAATGTTATGCTTGTTTACTTACTCTGCCAACTTCAAAGGTAATAAGAATGGTTTTGTATGGGATGGTCGTTGGTCGCAAAAGTTGGCACACAACTATAAGAATAAGTATGATAACTATATTGCTGGTACACAATTCCGTGAGAATGCTGCCAACATGATGTTAGGCTTCAATAAACATTGGGGATACTCTCACCTTATATTAAGCTATTATCACCTTACTCTGGGTATTGCCGAGGGCGAGCGTAGCGATAGCTATACTTATGCTAAGGAACTTCCTTTTCAGCAGATACATCATTATAAGATAGTTAACGGTAATGTATTTTATATAGGTAAAGGTACTCTTCATTCCATTTTAGGGTATCAGTAAAATCATCGGCAAGAATTTGAGGAGAGTGAAAATGAACCAAGCCTTGATATGCTGCTTCACACAATCAACTACGACCTAAAGTATGAATGTATGGGAAGAAAAAAATAGTGGCTAAGGTTGTTAGTAGAATATATTAACAAGTCTTATGCCACTATTTAGTTGAACGACAAGTCTTCACAGATTTTGTAGTTCGGATAATTATTTAGAGAGTTTCTTTTGTCTTACTTTAAAACTTAGCCATCTTAATAGCTACAACAGCACATTCATCGCCCTTGTTTCCTAGTTTTCCACCACAGCGATCTTGTGCTTGTTGTAAGTTGTCAGTTGTTAACAAACCGAATACAACAGGAATATTTTGTGTGGCATTAAGATGTGCTATTCCTTGTGTTACTCCTTCACAAATATAATCAAAGTGAGGAGTTTCACCACGAATGACACTTCCGAGTATAATAACAGCATCGAAGCCATCATTCTTAGTCATTTGTTGTGCGCCATAAACAAGCTCAAAGCTTCCAGGAACAGTTTTCACATGAATGTTTTCTGGTAGGCAGCCATGTTTCTCTAGCGTCTTTACAGTACCATCTAGCAATGCACTGGTAATTTCAGTATTCCATTCTGAAACAACGACACCAAAGCACATATTACTTGCGTCTGGAACTGATTGCACGTCGTAGTCAGATAAGTGATGTAATGCTGTTGCCATAGGTGTTATTAGTTGGATGCACGTTCTATATACTTGTCAATATCTTGGAAGATAGGAGAGTTTACGTACTTCTTCTTAATTTCCTTGTAGATTTCAGATGCTTCAGCTTTTTTGCCCTCACTTTCAAGGATAATACCTGCCTTGCGAAGTGCTAAAGGAGCAATACTCAAGTTAGTATTCTCATCAGCTTGAGCATCTGCCATTTGTGCAGCTTTCTTTAGACTTTCAACAGCCTTATCATTTTGGTTGTTGTTAGCATAGATGTCGCCTAATGCCATTTGTGATGCAGGACTAATGATTTGGTCATCAGATGTGCTAAACTTTTCTGCGTACTGTGCAGCGCTAGCCCAATTAGGTTTTGCGCTGTGTGCATAGCATAATGCGATATATAAATTAGCAAGATTACCAGCTTCTGTACTACCATAGTCTGACTGTACCTTCATAAAGCCCTTCAAAGCTTGGTCATATTGCTGAGCGTTGAATAGTGTCTGACTTTTTGCTAACTCAGTGCTAGCTTCTTGTTCTTGTGGATCAGATATGAGAGTTTTATATGCAACAAAACCTCCAATAATTACGATTAAGACCACAATAGCAATTATAATTTGCTTTCCGTACTTAAAAAATACAGCTTCAGAGTTGTTTAGAGTAGCTTCGGTTGTACTCTTACCATTTTGATTTGCCATTTTATATTTTAATTCTTTATTATTATCGTATCTAATAATGGTATGTAATTATTTGCGCAAATTTAGTTATTTTCCCCCAATTAATAAAATATATACCTCTTTTTTTTCAGTGTTGGTAGAAAAACGGCTACCTTTGCATATATTAAATTACAATGCGATTAGATAAACTCTCCATAATAAACTATAAGAATATTCAAGCAGCGACACTTGAATTGTCTCCAAAGCTAAATTGTTTTATTGGGCATAATGGCGAAGGTAAGACAAATTTGCTAGATGCTATCTATTATTTGTCGTTCTGTAAGAGTGCTTTCAATCCTAAGGATTCGGAAGTAATGTGTCATACTGCAGACTTTTTGGTATTAGAAGGCGATTATACTACAGAAGCAGGAGATGCTGAACAGGTGTATTGTGGCATGAAGCGAGGTTCGAAAAAGCATTTTAAGCGCAACAAGAAAGAATATAAACGCCTTTCTCAACATATCGGGTTAGTTCCGCTAATTTTTATTTCCCCCGCAGATTCTTCTCTAATAACTGGAGGTAGTGAAGAGCGACGCCATTTAATGGATGTTGTTATTTCTCAATATGATGCCCTTTATATGGAGTCTTTATCACGTTATAACAAGGCTTTGCAGCAGCGTAATAGTTTGTTAAAACAAGAGGAAGAACCTGATGAAACATTGTTAGAACTTCTCGAAGGGCAGATGGCTGAGTATGGAGAAAAGGTTTTTAAGAAGCGTACTGCTTTTGTGGAAGATCTCCAACCTGTGTTTCAGCGTATTTATCAAGCTATTTCAAATGAGCATGAACAGGTATCACTAACTTATGTGTCGCATGGTCAGCGTGGCGATTTGCTGAATGTAATTCAACGTGATAGGGTAAAAGATCGGATAATGGGTTATTCTCTTCATGGCATTCATAAGGACGACTTGGTAATGCAATTGGGTAATTATTCAATAAAGCGTGAGGGAAGTCAAGGACAAAATAAAACGTATGTGTTAGCTTTAAAACTAGCACAGTTTGATTTTCTTCGGCGTACAACAGCGAATAACACTCCACTTTTATTACTTGATGATATCTTTGATAAACTTGATGCTAATCGTGTTGAGCAGATTATACGATTGGTTTCGAGTGATGATTTCGGGCAAATTTTTATTACAGATACTAATCGTGATCATTTAGATAAGATATTACAGGGTGGGGCGTTCAACTATAAGTTATTTTCTGTTGAGAATGGTGAGGTAACAATAAAAGAAGCATAAGGGTATGTTTAGACGTAAGGTAGAGGTTTTAGATGATGTGTTAAACCATTTTTTGCGTAATGAAGGACTTGAAACTCCATTGCTGCAACGCCGTTTAATAAATGCTTGGGAAGAAATTGCAGGTAAAACTGTAGCTAAATATACACAAGAAAAATTCATTAAAAACCAAACTTTATTTGTCAAGATTATTAATCCAGCTTTAAAGGCTGATTTAACAATGATGAGGTCTGAATTAATAAGGAAGTTGAATGCTTATGTGGGTTCTATGCTTATTGCTGATATAAAATTTTATTAAACGATGGCTATTTGGGGAGAGAGAAAAGGTATAGAACTTTACTTTGGCTAAGTTAGGTAATGTAAATCAAAACATCCGTCTGCATCACGCAGGCGGATGTTTTGCATTATTGGGGGCAAACCCAATAAACTTTACTCTCTAAAAAATGAATATAACGTTTCGAAAATTTATCTATATTAAAATATTGCTAGTATATATTTTTTTTATTCTTTATATTCTCTATATTAAGTTTTATCGCTTATTCTCCATTTTGGGGAGTGAGCATATTAATCTTTTTTCAACCCTTTCTTTGTCTTTTCTCATTTTTTGCCTTAATTTCTTCTTCTTTTCTCTTATGAAGTAGCTTGATAAGTGTATCTAAACCTTCTATAAGATCGTTAAGGTTGTCTTCTTGGAAATCCTCTGAAGAAACCTTATCTAGCATACAATGAGGAATATTCTTTGCTTGTGCTTCAAGCTCTTTACCTTTCTTGGTTAGAAAGATGAAAGTTTCTCGTCCGTCTTCCTTTCCTTTTTTACGACTCACAAGTCCTTCTTCGTCCATTCTTTTAAGCAAAGGAGTAACTGTGTTTGAATCAAGTTCTAGCTTGTGAGAAATCTCCATAACCTTCTGACCATCTTGTTCCCATAAAACCATCATTACGAGATATTGAGGGTAGGTTAAGCCAATTGCGTCTAGCAAAGGGTAATATGCTTGAGTAATTAAGCGGCTTGCTGTATAAAGTCTGAAGCAGAGCTGATTTTTTAGTTTAAGAAGTTCGTATGCCATTGTCTTTAATGAATTATTTTTTATATATACCTTGCGCGATTTTAATCACTAAGCCTTAAACTATTATTACTGCTTTAGTTCGATGGTATAGGCATAAGTGATGAGTAACTTGTTCTGTTTAATATAATTAGTTTTTGTCCTGTTTTGCATGATATGCATACTAACTATTGTCAGACTGCAAAGGTAACTAAAACTTTATCAATCGTTGGCGATAAGCTTATAGATTTAATAGCTTTTAACAACAACTATTTGCCTGCTTCTGCTTTTATAATATCTTAGTTGTGCTTCGTGGATTTGCCCTTGTGTTCACAATACTTATTTGCCACCCATAGCTTAAAAAAAGAAGGTAAGCCTATCATAATTACTTATTATGTAATGATAGCTTACCTATTAAAATTTTCTGCTAACGCAATGTTTTTGTATTATCTTAAATCTATGATCTCTGCTTTAGGATATTGCTTCCTATCAAATTGGAACATGGAATTGCTCAAGTTTTTAGGAACAATACTTGTGATTTTAATGGTAGTCCACTTGCTACCTTGGCGCATTTTTATCTGCTTTAGCTGATTTCCACTTAAAGTTATGTATGCTTCTGGCACGCTACGCTTTTGATTTTTGGCTACCATGTGTACTACTTTCTGACCCCTTTTAGTAGTCATAGATAGTGTATATCCATTTTTATACATACTAATAATACTATAAGGATTTACCGATAAGCGTTGAGCCTCTGTAGGAGTAGAGATGTTTACTTCATTTGTCGATTTCATATAAGTCCACTGTGTCTTACCATCAAACCATACTGAGGCTTGTCTAGTTACTGCCATGAACTTATTTCCTTTAATAGCTACTGTACCCGAAGTGCCGCCTAAGCCCAACTTTGAGATAGAAAAGCATGCTTGTACCCCACCTTTATGGCTAATGATAGCTGCTGTAGCTTTATCCAAGCAATCTTTGGCTTGATTAGCATTCTGTGCATAGAACTCATTGCTAATAAATAATGCAATGAAAAGAAAAATGTATTTGGTTATCTTCATCATACTCACTATATATCTTTAAAAAGTTATTAATTATTAGATGATCTCTTTCTGATAAAGTTTAATGTCCGTGTAATGTACTAAGTAAAGCATCAAGTGTATTCTCATCGCTTATGAGAACTTCACGTGGTTTAGATCCTTGAGCTGCTCCTACAATACCAGCACTTTCAAGTTGATCCATTAAACGCCCTGCACGGTTGTAGCCTATTGAGAAACGTCGCTGTATCATACTAGTAGAGCCTTGTTGAGACATTACTATGGCGCGAGCTGCATCTTCAAAAAGCGGATCTACATTGTGGGTGTCTAAACCGCCAGCATTTCCACCACCATCTTCCGATATTGGTTCAGGAATTTCTAGCGGATGTACAGGACCTGGTTGGTTAGCGATAAACTTATTGATCTTATCAACCTCAGGAGTATCAACGAAGGCACACTGCACGCGAACAGGTTCTCCACCATTAAGATAAAGCATGTCACCTCTACCTACTAACTGTTGAGCACCTGGGCGATCAAGAATAGTACGTGAGTCGATCATTGCTCCCACGCGGAAAGCTATTCTACCTGGGAAGTTAGCCTTAATGTTACCAGTAATAATTGTCGCGGTAGGGCGTTGAGTAGCTATGACCATGTGGATACCTACAGCACGTGCTAGCTGTGCTATGCGGGTAATAGGTATCTCTATTTCACGTCCTGCTGTAAGAATTAGATCACCAAACTCGTCAATAATCACTACAATGTATGGCATAAAGTCATGCCCTTCTTCGGGGTTAAGGTGATGATTAAGAAACTTATTGTTATATTCCTTCAAGTTTCTAGCACCTGCAGCTTTGAGCATATCATAGCGTTCATCCATCAAGACACAAAGACCTTTCAATGTCTTTACTACTTTCTGAACATCTGTAATGATAGGTTCGTCTTCGTTGTCATCTACTGCTGCCATGAAGGGCTTTGCTATTGGAGCATATACACTAAACTCTACCTTCTTTGGATCTACAAGAACTATCTTTAGTTCGTTTGGATGTTTCTTATAGAGTAGGGAAGTGATGATAGCATTCAATCCTACTGATTTACCTTGACCTGTTGCACCTGCTACTAGAAGGTGAGGAATCTTTGCAAGATCCACCATAAACACATCGTTAGTAATTGTTTTACCTAAAGCTATAGGTAGTTCCATATTCGACTCTTGGAATTTTTTAGAATTCAAGATAGAGAACATTGAAACAATGTTAGGGTTAGCATTAGGCACTTCAATACCAATAGTTCCCTTGCCAGGCATAGGGGCTATAATACGGATACCAATAGCAGCCAAGCTTAGTGCAATATCATCTTCTAGGTTCTTGATCTTTGAAATACGCACACCTTGAGCAGGAGTGATCTCGTATAAGGTAATTGTAGGTCCTACGGTTGCTCGTATACTTCTGATTTGTACTCCAAAGTCGTTTAACACCTTGATAATTCTATTTTTATTTGCCTCTAGCTCTTCTTTTCCAACATAGCTAGTACGCGAATCAGAGTCATATTCCTTTAATAAGTCAAGCGTAGGGAATTTCCATTTGGTAAAAGGTTCGCGAGGATTGATAGGGGTACCCATATCTGTTGAGTTTGCAACTACTTTACTATCGGCTTTCTCCTCTACTTTAGCTTCTTCAACTTCTAAGCTAACCTCTCTTTTCCTATTTTTCTTATAGGGGTTAGCAGTATTCTTTATATCCGTATCTGTTTCTTCATCTAGCTCGGTTATTTCATTATCGAGGTCAATTACTTTAGTAGTTGGGTCGGTCAATTCGCTAGTATATAAAGTCTCATCAGCACCAGAAGTGTCTTCATCTGGTGTTTCCACATCCATTCCCGATACCGCATTTTTATTTCTGCTTACTACTGTAAACTTCACTTTATCACGAAGATATCCCACAGGGTTTACGATTTTTCTAACAACAGTAATCGTTTCTGATGTAAGATAAGTGAGGAAAGCCACTAAAATAATTACTAATAGCGCTATCAAACCAGGCGTTCCAACTACATTTTCCACTACCTGAACGCAGTAAGCTCCGTGATCACCACCAGGATTAAAAATCTGACTTCCCATCAGCGGAGTTAAGAACTTAGCAAAAACTACCGATGTCCAAATCATGCAAAGCGCTATTCCTAAGAACCATTTCCATAAGTTCACATGCTTATAAGCACCCATCATCTTAACGCCACACAGCGTTATAAAAGCAGGAATAAAGAAAGCTGGGATGCCAAAACAGCGTGAGATAAAGAAATAGGATACCATCGCTCCAAGCGAACCACAGATATTCTGAAATTCTTGCCCTGTGTTTTTTAGCTCTCCTGGGCGAAGATCGGTAACAAGGCTTTGGTCAGCTTGACCTGTAGAAAAATAGCTGACGAATGCAAAACAGATGCAAATAGCAAATAAAACGAGTAGTAGTCCTACTACAAGTCCAGTTTTATCGTTAAAAATATTCTTTATGCCTAAAGCCTCTGTGAATGTCTTTGCGGTACGTTCAGTCTTCTTTTTTACCATCCTTGTTTTATCTTTTTATTCTTGCAAAAGTAATAATTTAGAGCCACATACCTCTATGATTTCAGAGATTTTTTTTTAAATTTGCAAACAGAAAGTATGCAAAAATGAAAACTATACTTTATAGTAAATTTGACAAGAAAGAAATAAAGGACTTACCACGGGTAATTTTCCCAGGCAGAATAGTTGTTGTAAAAACAGCAGAAGGAGCTTCTGCTGCGGTCGATTATCTGTTGCAAAGCGATATTCTTGGTATTGATACAGAGACACGCCCTTCGTTTAAAAAGGGTATAAGGCATAAGGTTGCGTTGCTGCAAGTTTCTACTCGTGAAGTATGTTTTCTTTTCCGTTTGAACATTATCGGTATTACTGATAGTATTATACGTTTACTCGAAGATACAAGCGTGCCAAAGATTGGGCTTTCATTGCACGATGATTTCCGAATGCTAAATAAACGAGTATCCTTTAAGCCGGGTTATTTTATTGACTTACAAGACTATGTAAAAGATCTTGGTATTCACGATTTGAGTTTGCAAAAGCTATATGCCAATGTCTTTGGAGAAAAGATTGTAAAGCGTGAACAATTAACCAATTGGGAAAATACAGAACTTACTGATAAGCAAAAACGCTATGCATCGACCGATGCGTGGACTTGTATTAATCTCTATTTAAAGATGAAGGAGCTTAAAGAAACTGGCGATTATAAGCTCGTTGAAAACGATTTAGAGCCTTCTAATGCGCCCTTTGATACAGTAGAAGTTAATGCAGAAATGACAACAAAATAATTAAGAATAGGGTAACCCAAAAATATTCATGTACAAACAAGTTTACTTAAAGAAAGGCAAAGAAGATAGTATTCTACGTTTCCACCCTTGGATCTTCTCGGGAGCTATTAAAGCTATAGAGGAAGGAATAGAGGAGGGCGATGTAGTCCGTGTACTAACCAATCAGGGCAATTTCATTGCAATGGGGCATTATCAAATAGGCTCTATTGCTGTGCGTGTACTATCTTTTAGCGATGTAAAGATAGATAAGGCTTTTTATGAAAGCCGATTGACTTCTGCTTTCGATGCTCGTAAGGCTATGGGGGTGGTTCGTGAAGCTGCAACGCGTGGCATTATGGGGGCAGAGGAGCCAAATACCACTTATCGTCTTGTGCATGGTGAAGGTGATAACCTGCCGGGATTAATCATTGATGTATATGGTAATACAGCAGTGATGCAAGCCCATTCTGTGGGCGTGCATGTCGATCGTCAGCTTATTACAGATGCGCTTGTTAGTGTAATGGGGGATCAACTCACAAGTGTTTATTATAAGAGCGAGACCACTTTACCCTATAAGGCTGATTTAGGACAAGAAAATGGCTTTATTTACGGTGATACAGACAATAATATAGCGATAGAGAATGGATTGAAATTCCACATCGATTGGCTCAAAGGACAGAAGACAGGCTTCTTTATCGACCAACGTGAGAACCGCAGTTTGCTAGAATATTACGCTAAGGGTCGTAGTGTTCTGAATATGTTCTGCTATACAGGTGGTTTCTCTGTTTATGCTATGCGTGGTGGTGCTAAGGAAGTTCACTCTGTGGATAGTTCAGCTAAAGCAGTGGAGCTTACCAATAAGAATATTGCACTTAATTTTCCTAATGACGATCGTCATGCAGCTTATTGTGAAGATGCCTTTAAATACTTGGACGAGCATAATGGCAAGTACGATCTCATTATCTTAGATCCTCCAGCCTTTGCAAAGCATCGTAGTGCGTTGAAAAATGGCTTGCGCGGTTATACTCGCTTAAATGTTAAGGGTTTTGAGAAGATCAAGAAAGGTGGTATCTTGTTCACTTTTAGTTGCTCACAAGTAGTAACCAAAGACAATTTCCGTCAAGCTGTATTCACTGCTGCTGCTCAGGCAGGGCGTAAAGTACGCATTTTACATCAGATCCATCAGCCTGCCGATCATCCTATTAATATTTATCATCCTGAGGGTGAATATCTTAAAGGATTAGTTCTATATGTTGAATAAGGTTCAGAACTTTATAAACAAACACCAACTGTTAGACAACAACAGACGCTATCTGGTCGCCCTTTCAGGGGGAGCAGATAGTGTCTGTTTGCTTTTAATACTCCATAAGCTTGGTTATGCCGTTGAGGCTGCTCATTGTAACTTTAAACTTCGAGGAGAAGAGAGCAATCGAGATGAACAGTTTTGTATAGATCTTTGTAAACGACAGAACATTAAAATTCATCTTATTCATTTTGATACACGCGAATATGCAGCACTTAAAAAGATTAGTATTGAGATGGCTGCGCGCGATCTTCGCTATCGTTATTTCGAACAACTGTGTAGGGATATAGATGCGGCTGGTATTTGTGTGGGACATCATCAAGACGATTCTGTAGAAACGATTTTGCTTAATCTTGTTCGAGGAACAGGCATTAAAGGACTTACAGGTATAAAACCTATCAATGGGTTAATAATTAGACCTTTACTTGTCTGTTCAAAAGAAGATATTAACGCATATTTAAAAGTGGAAGGAGCAACCTACATTACCGATAGTAGTAATCTTGTGCCTGATGTGATGCGCAATAAAATTCGCTTACAAGTGTTGCCTTTGCTAAGAGAAATCAATCCTTCTGTAGAGCATGCTGTCATGCAAACAGCTAGCCATTTGATAGAGACTGAAAGGGTGGTGGAAGGAGCTGTTGAAACAGCATTGTCTAGTGTTGCCTTTTCGCATAATAGGCTAACAGTATGTGGTTGTTTCGAGATTCCACTAAAAGTGTTTCTTGATTTTTCCTCTTCCGCTTATCTTCTCTTTTATGTATTGTCGCCTCTTGGCTTCAATTCTGCACAAATAAAGGAAATAAATGCAGGGTTAGCTACATCGGTTGGGCGTATTTGGGAAAGTGCGGAATATGAGATTACACTCGATGCGCTGTCATTGGTTATCAGTAGGAAAGATCATAAAAAAGCTCTCCATAAGAGGTTTCCTGAAGAAGGTTTGTACGTTGTCGACTCTGAACACTCTATCCGTATCACCTATATAAATAACGTGGAAGCTATCACATCAGAAGAGCTTCGCCGAGATCCATACACCATATATATAGATGCGGCACAGGCAAAATTTCCTTTAATCTTGCGCAATGTCGTAAATGGAGATAAGTTTGTACCTTTCGGAATGACGGGTGTTAAGCTAGTGAGTGATTTTCTTACCGACCTAAAAAAGAATCGTTTTGAAAAGCGCAACCAACTTCTTCTTACCGATGCTACAAACCTTTCGCTTTGGTTAGTGGGGCTTCGCACTGATAATAGGGTGCGTTATACAAAAAAATCCACTCAAGTTTTAAAAATAAGCTATATAGAAACACATAATATATAGTGCTATTAAGGAAACTTTTATGCGGATATTCTTAATTACAATACCCTTTTAATAATTGATTATAACTCTTTAAAGTAACAATAAGAATAACTCTTTTCTAAAACCTAAATTTATGATGAAACGAATACTCACATTTATTTTACTTTTTGCTAGTCTTATAAATGTTAAGGCACAGCGTTTTGAACAGTATTTCACCGATGCTACACTTCGTCTCGATTACATTTTCTCTGGAAATGCAACAAAGCAAAGTATAGCTATAGATGAGCAGAGCCGTATACCACGTTGGTATGGTAAGCATCAGCGTTTAAGCGAACTTCCTATGGAAGGTAATGGGCAAATTACTGTTCGCACTCATCGTTCGCACGAAGTAATTTATAAGAATTCTTTTTCTACACTTTTTCAGGAATGGATTACTTATGATGAGGCAAAAACTACTTCTAAAGCCTTTCAAAATGTCTTTCTAGTTCCTTTTCCTAAGGATACGGTAGATGTTACCGTCGAATTGTTTAGCAATCGTCGTCAGGTTGTAGCTTCGCTTACCCATACGGTTGTCCCTTCTGATATTTTGATACGCCACATTGGAGAAAAGAATATCACCCCCTACGAAACACTTCAGCAAGCTGCTGATACCACGAATTGTATCCATATTGCCTATGTGGCAGAAGGATATACTGAGCAAGAGATGAACACTTTCTTAACTGACTGTCGTATTGCTACCGAAGCTCTTTTTGCACATGAACCTTTTAAGAGTATGCGTAATAGGTTTAATATTGTAGCAGTAAAATCGCCATCGGAAGAGAGTGGCACTTCTGAACCTAGTCATGGGGTTTGGAAGAACACAGCGCTTCATTCTCATTTTGATACATTTTATAGTAATCGATACCTTACAACCTTACATTTGAAAGATCTTCATAATTGGTTGGCAGGTACGCCATACGAGCATATTATAGTTCTTGTAAATACAAAGGAGTATGGTGGTGGTGGTATATTGAATTCATATAACCTTTCGATGACCCATAATAAGTATTTTAAATCAGTAGTAGTGCATGAGTTTGGACATTCTTTCGCTGGCTTGGCTGATGAATATGCCTACGAACAAGAGTCGCTCAATATGTATCCTACAGACATCGAGCCATGGGAAGCTAATATCACCACAATGGTGAATTTTGATAATAAGTGGAAGAAAATGGTGAAGAAAGGAACTCCGCTTCCTACGCCACAACCAACCGATCTTGATACTCCATGCGCAAATGCGAGTAAATGGAAAGTGGGAGCTTACGAGCCAGCAGGCTATTCGCAACATGGTGTTTATCGTGCTTTTCCCGATTGCCGTATGCGTACCAATGTAAAGCCCGACTTCTGCCCAGTATGTCAAGATGCTATTAAAAAAGTGATTACTTTCTATACGGGCGAGTAATTTATGTAAAATTTTTTAGTGGTGATATTTGTATATATCATCAATTTACATCTGAAAGATGACCTTTTACTCATTAAAAGGTCATCTTTTGCTTTGTAAAACATCACCTTTTATGAGGTAAAAGATGATGTATTTGTAAATGATTGATAATTAGTTTGTTATGAATGATATAATTTGTGTTTTTAGAAATTTTGTTTGTTGATAATTTTCTTTTAGTATAAAGTAGTAAGGTTGTATAAATAAGGACAAATATGTTTTGAGGTATAAAAGGTTTCAAAGGTATTTTAGTTGTTGTGGTTAGGAAAGAAAAGATTGAAAGAGTTACTAATAAAAAAAAGGATAAGTAGAAGTAATTATTGTATATTCTTATCGGTATCTTGATTTTTTTTAATTACTTTTGTAAAATATGTAAAATAAGAACCCATGCATATTATTACCACTTACACGTATAGATTAAGAACTAGCCTTTTACTATTCATAAGTAGCTTGTTAGTTTTCAACGCTCATTTTGCTTTTGCACAAGATAGTAATATTATTACCAATAGAATTATACGCCAACTACAGCTATATCCACAAGAAAAGACTTATGTTCATACAGATGCTAATCATTATATACCTAGCGATCGTATATGGCTTAAAGTGTATGTTGTAGAAGCTTTGAGCCACATCCCCACAAATGAAAGTAGATATGCTTATGTGGAACTAATATCACCCAATGGAGCATTAGTAAGTCGTATTAAGTTAAAAGAAAACGAAGGAGCTTATTTTGGTTATCTTGACATCCCTGCCAATGCTAAGACTGGTAGATATGTATTGCGTAGCTATACATTGCCATCTGCTAGTGTGGAGAATTATGAAAGTATACAATACATATATATAGGAACAAGTAAACTTAATTCTGTAACAGAGACAAAAGGTTATACCAATTTATACGATCCTGCAAAAATCACAACGCCATCGCCTATTAGTTTTAAATATGCGGGGAAAGAAATAATCGTTTCTACAACGCTTCCTAATGACTCGCTTTATATGTTAGCTCATTGTAGAGCTTTTCCTTTTGCTTGCAAACCAATAAGTATTACCCAGCCTATTGTCCTAGATAAGGATTCTATACCACAAGGCATTATTAGCTTATTGTTGATCAATAGATATGGCAACCTTTTGGGATCATGTATGCTGCTGTCTGCAAATGATCGTGAGCGTTTGCGCCTGCCCCTTATAGCAGATAAGCCTATTTACAAGGTAGGAGGCCATGTACATATCAATTTCGATGAAGCATTGCTTCATAAAGGAGAGCGGGTGGATCTTTCTGTATCGGTACGTGCTGAGCAAAAACAAGATTATCCAGCCACAACAAATATTCTGGCTCATTTTTTCTTATCTACTGATATTACGAAATTCTTACCTCATGCAGCATATTTTTATATGTATCCTAACCGTGCCGATAGCTTGTTAAGTCATGAAAACTGGATGCGATATAATTTTAGTAACGTGTTAAAAGGTGTATATCAATATGGATATATAAAGCCAGAACAGGATCAAATGCTTTGTGGAAAAGTTCGTAGCCTTCTTTTTCATCAACCTATAGTCAATGCTAAAGTGAGCATTATTGTGCCTTCGATTGGACAAGCTACAGCAACAACAACAGATAGCGATGGTACATTCTGCTTTAAAGGATTAGATCTCCCTCAACAGACAGAATACCTCATCAACGCAAGTAAGCCTAATGGGAAAGAGAATATAGAACTTATTATTCATGAAAACGATTATCCGGCGTTACCCACTAAAGAGAAAATAGGGGAATGTGAAGATACTATACCCGCAATTTTTGGACAAACAGAGAACGAGAAGGATTATGGGGGTGTTCTTCTCAAGAATGTTGATGTTGTAAAGAACAAGACGGCAGAAATGAGTCGAAGTGATGCGTATTCACGTCTATCAGAATTTTCATTTGGCTTAAAGGATATAGAGGAAATTGATGCTACTTGCATGCACGAACTATTACGCCGTGTACCTGGTATTTTTGTTCGGCAGGAAAAATGCTACATTAGAGCTGTAACTACTGTCCATGGTGAACAACATCCAGCAGCAATAGTTGTTGATGGTGTTTTTATGGAAGAAGAATTCGACCTTGATAGAATCAATATGATGGATGTAGCCCGCGTAGATATATACAAAGGTAGTTCTACTGTTATTTGGGGTTCACGAGGAGGAAGTGGAGTTATTTCTATTACGACACGTCAAGGTGGCGAGGCGGTTAAACAAGTGGCAAAGCTCAATCAGCAAAAAGTTGTCCCTCTAGGATTTCAGAGTCCTATAAACTTTTCACGCCTGACTGAAGCAAGCAGAACTATCTGGTGGTCGCCTACTGTTTCGCAACCTTTCATAGAGTTTGATACTTCAGCACGAATAGGAAACTATCATATCACAGTAGAGGGAGTTACTAATGAAGGAAGATTAGTTTACGAAGAATGTGATATTAAGTGTGAGGACTAAAAGTTTTATAGCTAGTTTTTATGTTAAATAGCTAATGTAAACATTGATACAATACTTAGTATTATTTTCCTTCTCGCTTCCAGCCTTTTATATAAACGTATGTTCCAGCCATAACAAGGAATAAACCTGTAAAGAGTAAGCTGTTCCCATAAAAATGTAGAAGAACGTGGGAAATGAAGCAAACTATACCAAGAATGATAGCAGCTAAACCTATTTTTTTTATGTTATTTGCCATATTTATACTGTTGATAAGGGCAAAAGTACATAAAAAAGTTTGGTAACTAGATAAAAAAGTGGTACTTTTGCATCGCTTTATGCGCAAGCTAAGGCAATAAACAAATAAATATAAATTATTTTTTAATTAGGTAGTATGAATCAATACGAAACCGTTTTCATTTTGACTCCCGTTTTGTCTGATGAACAGATGAAGGAAACGGTCGCTAAATTCAAAGCATTGCTCACCGATAATGGTGCTGAAATCTTGAATGAAGAGGCTTGGGGTTTGAAGAAGTTGGCTTACAACATTCAGAAGAAGTCATCAGGCTTCTATGCTTTGCTAGAATTTAATGCAGAGCCATCAGTTATCAACACTCTCGAGACCGGCTTCCGCCGCGATGAGAAAGTTATTCGTTACATTACCGTTAAGCAAGACAAGTATTCTGCAGCATACGCAGAAAAGCGTCGTGCTAAGTGGTCAGCTAAAAAGGAGGCTTAATTATGGCAGAGCAAAAAACAGAAATTCGTTATTTGACAGCTCCTTCTATCGACACTAAGAAGAAGAAGTATTGCCGTTTCAAGAAGAGCGGTATTAAGTACATCGACTATAAGGATCCTGAATTCCTAAAGAAGTTCTTGAACGAACAGGGTAAGATTCTTCCACGTCGTATCACAGGAACATCATTGAAGTATCAGCGTCGTGTGGCACAGGCTATAAAGCGTGCTCGTCAGATTGCACTTCTTCCATATGTAACCGATTTGATGAAATAAAGAAGGAGGTCAATAGATGGAAATTATATTGAAAGAAGATATTATCGGTCTTGGATACAAGAACGATATCGTTAATGTAAAGAGTGGTTATGGTCGTAACTACCTTATCCCACAAGGTAAGGGTGTTGTAGCATCTGCTTCTGCAAAGAAGCAATTGGCTGAAAACCTAAAGCAGCAGGCTGCTAAGCTTGCAGCTTACAAGGCTGAAGCAGAGAAGAAGGCTGCTCAATTGGAAGGCGTAGAGCTTGTAATTGTTGCTAAGGTTTCTGCAACTGGTGTAACTTACGGTTCTGTAAACACTGCAACTGTGGCTGAAGAGCTTGCAAAGAAGGGTATCGAGGTTGATCGTAAGATCATCACTATGCGTGATATCAAGAAGGTAGGTACTTCTGAAGCTACTATCCACTTCCATAAGGAAGTTGAAGTAAAGGTTCCTGTATCAGTTGTTGCTGAGAACCAGCCAGCTCCTGTAGCAGAAGAGGTTGTTGAGACTCCTGTAGCTGAAACAGCACCTGAAGCAGCAGCAGAGTAAAGAAAGAATAATTTATTTGCACTGTAAAGCAGTAAATATATCATTAGTCCCTTTCATCATTTTGATGATAGGGACTTTTATATTTTAGCCGTTTGCTTTACTGTCTGACAAAATTTATTTAGATGAAACGTATTGTTCTTACAGGTGGCCCATGTGCAGGAAAGACCACTGCTCTAGTGAAAATAATAGAACATTTCTCTAGTCTAGGCTATAAAGTTTTTGTTATTCCAGAGGTACCAACCTTGTTTAGTCAGGCTGGTATGGACTATCTTACTAGTAATCATCAGTTCTTTTTTGAAGGAGAAAAAGCTACACTTGAAACACAAATAGCTTTAGAAGATCAGTTTATGCGTATTGCAGAAACAATAGATAGACCAACGATCATAGTTTGTGATCGTGGTACTATGGATATTTCTGCTTATATGAATGACGAGATGTGGAGTGAAATCACTACCAGTGTGGGTGTTGCTTCTGAAATGCTTCGCTCGCGTTATGACGCTGTACTCCACCTTGTGAGTGCTGCCGATGGTGCTGAACAGTTTTATACCACAGCAAATAATAGTGAACGCACCGAGGGTATAGAGTTGGCAAGGGAATTGGATAAGAAAGTCATTCAGGCTTGGTCAGAGCATCCACACTTGCGTGTGATCAATAATCACGAGAACTTTGATACAAAAATCAATAGGGTATTACAAGAAATTTCTAGTGTACTTGAAATTCCTCAGCAGGTTATTGAAGAGCGAAAATATATTGTTAAGGTGTTAAACGAAATACCTGAAGCAATTGAGAGCGAGATTTATCAAACATATCTAACATCTGAACCACGGAGTGAAGTCCGTTTGCGTAGGCGCACCTTAAATGGTATATCAATGAATGTTCGTACAACAAAGAAGATGCTTTCTACTGGTGAACAGGTGCAAACAGAGCGGCAGATAGACAATAACTTGTATGAGTCGTTGATGCGTCAGGCTGATCCTTATCGCAACACTATTCATAAGATCCGAAAGACATTTATTTGGAAAGGTCAATTCTTTGAACTTGACACATATCTTGATGCAAATAGTGGGTTGCAAATTCTCGAAACAAAGGGAATTGTAGATCATGAATCGGTAAATATTCCTCCATTTCTTGAAGTAATGGAAGATATTACAGGCAATACTAAGTATTATAATTATAATCTTGCTTTGAAAAAGTAGTATTGCTGTTCTAAGAAGATATATAAAAGGTATGTTGGGCGTTTTCTCAAGATACCTTTTGTGTTTTATCACTGATAGCAAATGGATGTTTTCTGTTTTCTCTCTAATAAATTCATAGTGTCTTATTAAATTTGTATCTTTGCATAAGATAGGCTGCGCTTGGGAATTTGAAAGTAAACTTTCATTCCTCTCGTTTGCACTATCTTTGCATAAGTTATAAAAACTATATGATATGCCCCTTCGACTCCCAGATAGATTACCAGCAATTGATATTTTGAAGAGAGAGAATATCTTTGTAATGGATAATTCGCGCGCTCACAAGCAAGATATACGCCCATTGCGCATAGCTATTCTTAACCTTATGCCTTTGAAGATAACGACTGAAACCGACTTGGTGCGCTTGTTATCAAACACGCCCTTGCAGTTGGAAATTAGTTTTATGAAACTAAAGAGTCATACTCCTAAGCATACCCCCGTAGAGCACATGATGATGTTTTATAAGGAATTTGCTGAAATGAAAACGGAGAAGTATGACGGCATGATCGTAACAGGTGCACCTGTAGAGATAATGCCCTTTGAAGAGGTGAGTTATTGGGACGAGGTGAAAGAGATCTTCAACTGGGCAGCTAAAAATGTAACCTCTACGCTCTATATCTGTTGGGCAGCACAAGCAGGGTTATATCACTTTTATGGTGTGCCTAAGTATGAGCTGGACAAGAAGATGTTTGGTATATTTCCCACTGAAGCACTAAAGCCCGAACTACCTATCTTTCGTGGTTTTGATGATGTATTTAGTATGCCGCAAAGTAGGCATACCGAGGTTCTCCGAAAGGATATTGAAGGAGTGGAAGCATTAAAGATAGTGGCAGAATCGGTAGAGAGTGGTGTGTCAATCGTTATGGCACGTGGAGGTAGAGAATTTTTTATAACAGGACATTTGGAATATGCTCCTAATACGCTAGATGATGAATACAAACGCGATAAAGGGAAACGCTCGGATGTTGATATACCTTTGCATTATTACAGAAACAATGATCCTCAACAAGGTATATTTGTAACATGGCGTGCACATGCCAACTTACTCTTTGCCAATTGGATAAACTATTATGTTTATCAAGAGACACCATACAATATTAACGACATTAAGTAAAAAAGAAAATATAGAATGCGAACAATAGAACTACTTGCCCCTGCAAAGAATGTTGAATGTGGCAAGGCTGCCATTGATCATGGTGCCGATGCTGTATATATTGGAGCGCAGAAGTTTGGGGCAAGGCAGTCGGCTGGCAATAGCGTAGAGGATATAGCCGAACTATGTGCTTATGCCCACCGTTACGATGCAAGAGTGCATGTAACGCTCAATACAATTATCTATGATCACGAATTAGACGACACTATAAAATTAGTGGAGGAATTAATAGAGGTAGGTGTAGATGCTTTCTTAGTGCAAGACATGGGATTGTTCTCGGCTATTAAGAAGCTGCTACCTCCTTATGTAGCTCTTCATGCTAGCACACAGTGCGATACACGAACTGTAAATAAAGCAAAGTGGCTTCAGCAGCAGGGTTTTAACCGTGTGGTATTGGCAAGAGAACTATCGGCAGACGAAATAAAAAATATTCATGAGCAGTTGCCTAGTCTTGAGCTAGAAGCCTTTGTACATGGAGCTTTGTGTGTAAGCTATAGTGGTGTATGTTATGCTTCACAGCATTGTTTCGACCGATCGGCTAATCGCGGTGCTTGTTCGCAATTTTGTCGTTTAGCATTCGATCTTGTAGATAGTGATGGACACATGATAGAAAAGCAAGCCCACTTGTTGTCGCTAAAGGATATGAAACAGATAGACAACTTGGAAACTTTGATGCGATCGGGGGCATGTTCGTTTAAGATAGAAGGTAGACTCAAAGATATTAACTATGTGAAGAACGTAGTGTCTGCTTATTCGCAACGACTAGATGAAATTATAGCAAAATATCCAAAGGAGTTTTGTAGGGCATCACTTGGAAATGTGGTGTATCAGTTTACTCCTGACTTGAATAAAACCTTCAATCGCGGCTATACAAATTACTTTGTGCAAGGAAGACAAGCTAATATCTTCTCGCCAAATACTCCCAAAGCACTTGGTGAATATGTAGGTAAGGTAAAAGAACTACGTAAGGATAGCTTTAATGTAGCAGGTACAGCAACCTTTACCAATGGAGATGGACTCTGTTTTTTGCGTATGACGGTTGTAGGTGGTATTGAGAAAACAACACTTGAAGGCTTTCGTGTGAATAGAGCTGAAGGCAATAGGCTTTATCCTTATAAGATGCCACAGGGATTGAAGCCTGGTGTGGGCTTGTATAGAAATCAAGACCAAGCTTTTGAAAAAGAATTAAGTGGAGAAACTGCTGTACGCCGTATAAGCGTGGCGATGTGTTTAGAAAAATATAAAGCAGGTTATGTGCTAAAAGCAGAGATCTTATCATCGCATAATGCCTTTCCACAAGTGGAAGTAAAACTTCCCTTTGAACATCAACTAGCGAAGAAAGCACAATGTGAAAATATAGTGAAGCAACTTACAAAGCTGGGTACTACAGTGTATGAATGTCATAATATGGCGATAGGTGAGGGCGTTGAACAATGTTTTATCCCTAACAGTGTGTTGGCAGAACTTAGACGTATGATCGTGGAGCAGCTTGATAAAGTGGTAGCAGCACAGCGTATGCAAGAACGCTATCGACACATGGCAGTAGGCAAAAATAGACTTGTTGTGATAGAGGCAAACCCTAAACAATATCAAGGCTTCACCTACTTATATAATATATCAAATCAAGTTGCCCTGCAATTCTATCAAGCACAAGGCTTGAAAGAGGTTGATATGGCATACGAAATTGCTAATAAATATAAGATAGATAGGGTAAAGAATCAAAGGGAAAGCGTGCCTGATGCACTACTTATGCAGTGTCGCCATTGCATACGTTATTCGTTAGGTTATTGTGTGAAACGAGGTGGAAAGCAACCTTCTTGGCATGAACCACTTTATTTAACATTGCCTGATAAGCGCAAATTTAGATTGGAGTTTGATTGTAAAAACTGTCAGATGAATATTCACCCCGCAGAGTAAATTTTAAAGGATAATAAGATGAAGTTGAGAAGTGGCTTTTATTCTGTTTTGCTAGTGTTGATGTCATGCTTGTTGGTAGGATGTTATCATCAAAAGACTCGTTCTTTTGTTCAATTGCCAGATAGCATACAAGAGGCGCAAATATCTCATCATTTGCATACTAATTTTGATTCTATCGCAAAGCAAGGAGGCGATACTTCAAGTTATTGGGGTGGGAGAGAAGCACGTTTCGACTCGCTTAACTTTCGTATTAAGCATCATTATTCGCAAGGATTTAACTTTATAGTGAGGTCTGACTCACTAGAATTGCTTCGACAACAACCAGAGGAAGCTATCAATAAATTAGAAACTGATAGCTTTTCTGTGAAGAAAGGTAAGCTGGTGGTAGTAGCTGATGTGCGTATATTATCAACAGATAAAACTGATTCTGTGTGGATACATATAGCTACAGAAGATGCAAAATTTGGTTGGATACACGAAAGTAAGCTACTTAAGCAAGTAGATCCTGCTGATCCTATTTCACAGTTTATTTCTACTTTCTCTAATATACACTTACTCTTCTTTCTAATAGTAATCTCCATAATAGCCGTGGGCTATATGTTTCGGAAGATCAGAAAGCGCAATGCAAGGATCGTACATTTTAATGATATTAATAGCCTTTATCCCACACTGCTTACTACAGTGGTGGCTACATCGGCAACATTCTATGCTAGTATTCAGCTCTTTGCTCCAGAAACATGGCGTGAGTTTTATTTCCATCCATCGCTCAACCCTTTCTCACAACCATTATTATTGAATATATTTTTATTGCTAGTTTGGGCAATGCTCATCATTGCTATTGCCACTGTTGATGATGTAAGACGATTATTAAGATCGACAGATGCTGTGCTTTACTTAGGTGGTACAGCTAGTATTTGTGCTGTAAACTATATTATTTTCTCTATTACTACCTTATATTATATAGGCTATCTATTGCTTGTAGTCTACCTTTATTTTGCTTTTAAGAAGTATTGGGTACACCATAGTGAGAAATATTATTGTGGTAATTGTGGAATGTACTTACATCGTAGAGGTAGATGTCCACGCTGTGGAACTATGAATGAGTAATAGCTATATCTTATTTCCTAATAAATAAGGATTGTGTCCTTTGCATATTATAGCTAACTTTGCGCTCTGTAATGATCAAGGTTTTAGTATAAAATATGCAGTACAGAAAAATAATACTTGGCGGACTTTTTGTTAGTTTAGTACCTATTGGAGCTAGCGCAGATAATCATATCGTAGTAAACGATTCTTCTAAGATTTACGATATAGATGAAGTGGTAGTTATAGATCAACCAAAGGAAAACTTCCGTCTTCGTAAACAACCGCTAAGTAGCACCTCATTCGATGCTACTCGCTTGTTAAACTTGAATGTGCAAGATTTGCGTCAGATTTCTATTTTTGTTCCTTCGTTCACGATGCCTGAATATGGTAGTCGATACACCTCGGCTATGTATATTCGTGGTATAGGTTCGCGTGTAAACTCTCCTGCTGTGGGCATCTATGTTGACGGAATGCCTTTACAGAGCAAAAGTGCTTTCAATTTCCATACCTATGATGTAGATAGAATAGATGTGTTACATGGACCACAAGGTACGCTCTATGGTGTTAACACCGAAGGAGGTTTGATACGTTTATATAGCAAGAACCCTTTCCAATATCAGGGTACAGATGTTAAACTATCAATAGGCTCACGCTTATGGCGCAAAGCAGAGATAAGCCATTATGAGAAGATAAACGATAAGGTGGCTTTCTCACTCGCTGGTTTCTATGATGGGCAGAATGGTTTCTTCCATAATCAATATGATGGAACTAGAGCCGATAAGATGAACGAGTTTGGCGCAAAAGGCAGATTGAAGTGGAAACCCACTTCGCGCTTATCGCTCGACTTGATAGCAGATTATCAATATGTACACCAAAATGGCTTCCCTTATGGGCAAGTAGTAACAGCAGAAGAAATAGCAGCAGCTCCAATAACCTCTCCGCTTTATAGTTTGAAGCCCGGTACGCTAGAGCCTAACCAAAATCGTCAAAGCAATTATCGTCGTAATGTTATCAACACAGGGCTTGGACTTAAATATGCTGGCAATGGTTTTGATATTAATTCGATGACTTCATGGCAGTATCTACACGATAATATGTTGATGGATATTGACTATTCGCCAAAGGATTTCCTTCACATGACCGAGCGTCAGCATGGTAATGCTATTACGGAAGAGTTATCAATAAAGAGTCATAACAATAGCAAATGGCATTGGACTTTTGGTGCTTTTGGCTCTTATCAATGGTTAAAGACTACTGCACCTGTTTATTTCGATGCTGATATGAATAGCTTCCTGTCAAGAACTATTACGCAAAATGTTTACAACGGCATACTTAATAAAATGGCAGCAGGTATGGCTAAAGGCTTTAAAGCTCTGGGTATGAGTAAAGAAGCTGCTCTTGAAGCTGCTAAGAAGGCTGCGTCTGGCATTATAAAAGCAACAGGAGGAGTTACTATTAATATGGCAATGGATCCAGTTCCAGGCATCTTCCAAACTCCATCCTATAATTTTGGTGTATATCATGAAAGTAATATTGAAGTAACTCCACGCCTTACAGCTACGCTTGGTCTGCGTTATGATTACTCGCATGTGGCTATTGATTACGAAACATCGGCTCGTGTAGCAATGAATGTAAATGTGATGGGAGCAAAGCTAAGCCCTGTTATTACCTCTATGCTAAGCCATCATGAGGATAATAGCTTTAACCAGTTATTACCAAAAGTAGGGTTGACCTATGCTTTTAATAATGGTAGCAATATTTACGCTACATGGTCGAAAGGCTATCGTGCTGGTGGTTACAACTTCCAGATGTTCGCCGATATATTGCAAGCAGAAGTTTCAGGAGTAGCTCGAACAGCACGTGCTAATGTAGATATTCAGCACGATGATGCTTTCTATGAGAAGGTGGCTAATACTATTGCTTACAAGCCAGAGACAAGTTGGAACTATGAGGTAGGTACTCATCTTAATCTTTTAGATAATCAGTTGCATCTTGATTTATCAGGTTTCTATATGCAAATTCACAACCAACAGCTTTCTGTAATGGCAGGAAACTATGGTTTCGGTCGTATGATGACGAATGCTGGTAAGAGCCACTCATGTGGATTAGAGGCACGATTGTTAGGTATGGCATTAGACAATAAGTTAGCTTACTCTCTCAGTTATGGCTTTACAAGCGCACTGTTTGACGAATATACCGATAACACTCCTAGTGGAACTGTAGATTATAAGGGTAAGAAAGTGCCTTTTGTGCCAGCACACACCTTGGGTTCTAGTGCAGATTACCTCATTAACATAGATCCTGCTGCTTTGCTCGATCCTACTAATAAATTTCATCTTCGTAGTGTAACAATAGGTATGAATGTGGCTGCTCAAGGTAAAACTTATTGGGACGAAGCGAATACAATTGCACAGAAGTTTTACGCAGTACTTGGTGCACATGCTGATGCCAATTTTGGTTTATTCAATATAAATCTATGGGTGCGTAACTTTACAAACACGAAATATAATACTTTTGCTGTTCAGAATGCAGCGACAGGTACTAAATATACCTTTGCACAGCAAGGTAATCCATTCCAATTGGGAGTTGATGTCAACTTCCACTTTTAACGAAAGGTTTTGATTTATTAACACTACTATTGTTTTTAGCCGCTTAGTCTGAGACAGATTAAGCGGTTTTTATTTTCTCTTCTATAATCATAAGGATATTTCTTGCGATATGATTAGCGCAATAAACAAAAGTATTTATTTGAAAGTTTCAGCACAGAAAAGCATATAAGCGATAGATTTCTCGTGAAATCTTACCTACGTATAATATTAATGTGTATCTTTGTATAATCTATAGCTCTTAAAACTTGTTGAACATTACTATTTTACTAGCTATGCAATTACTAATTAAATTCTTTTTTAGTGTATGAAACATTATCAAAAATTATTGGTTTTAACGTTGCTCTGCTCGTTAACCCCACTGCTAACTTTAGCTCAAAAAAACACGTATAACTTTAAGCAAGCTGTTGCTGCTCTTAATAATCAAGACATTGCAAAGGCGAAGAAACTAATCTTTATGGATATGGGAGGCAACACCAAAGATCCGTACGACTTGTTCTTATTATCGCTTGCTTATAGTATTGAAAAGAATGTAGATAGTGCGTTTATCTCGATAGACCAAGCTATTAAGTATATGCCTAAGTCTGATGAAACATATCTTTATCAAGCGTATAATTATCGTGCAAAACTATGTGAAACGTGTAACGATAGCGAAAAACAGTTAGCGACTTATAATGATATGGTGAAGGCATTGCCTAAGAATGTCGAAGCACTGCTTCTTAGAGCTAAATTTTATGCTAACGAGCTGGAAGATTATAAGCATTCAAAAGCCGATTTACAAAAAGCTCTGCAGTTAGATGCAGGCAATCTTGATGCTATGTACACGCTTGGTGATCTTGAATTTGTGCAGAAAAACTGTGATAAAGCTATCGATTGTTACACAAAGGTGCTAACAGCCAATCCTAATTATGTGGAGGCACGCTTACATAGAAGTATAGCTTACAACCAACTCGATAAGCAGGACGCTAGTATTGAAGATTTAATGGAGTTGATTAAACAAGACGATACGGATGGTTACGACAACCTTTTAGCTCGATCTGACTCGGCAGAAATAAGGGAAATCATCATAAAGAAGCTCAATGCCAGAGCCGCTGCTGATCCTACAAACGGCATTTGGAAGCACGTTTTGGGAAGTGTTTACTATAGAGTGGCGGATTATCCAAAGGCTGTAGCTGCCTATAAGGAAGCGTTTGCTATTGATAAAGCTGCAGGTAGTGCTTATAATGTAGCAAATACTTATTATTTACAAAACTTACATCAAGAAGCCTTGGAATGGATAGGTAAGGCAGAAGCGCAGGCAAGGAAAGAGTCTGAAAATATGCAGCGATACTTCTCCTTACATGCTAATATTTATGATGATATGGGCAGATACGATGAAGCCATTAAACAATTTACAATGGCTGCTGATGCCAATCCTGAGAAAACCACTCCTTTGTGGGATCGAGCTTTCACCTATATGAAGATGGGTAAGCTTAAAGAAGCACTCAAAGATATTAACGCTTATGATGAAAAGACCGAACATGATAATGGTTTAGTGTATCTATATCGGGGCTGGATATATCAACAGTTAGGTAACACTATGAATACCGAAGGCGACTTTAGGAAGGCTATCGAAACAGATAGTATAGGTACACCGAGTGCTGCTACCTTTATAGCACAACATTTCTTACACCTTGATAAACAAGCCCTTGAAAGCCTTAATAAGAGCTTGCAAGAAGACACATCGGCTATTAATTATTTCTATGCAGCATGCTTCTATGCGATAAAGAATGATAAACCTATGGCGATGCGCCAAATAGAGATAGCAGTTGAGAAAGGATACAATAGCTGGTCTACATTGCGCGACTTTCCTTTCTTAAAGAATATGCACGGTTATAAGCCGTATGATGATTTCATATTGGCACGAATAAAGTAAAAAAAATGAATGCAACAGCCTATTGGCTCAAGAATATTCTTGGGTTAATATAAATACAGAAAAACGAAATGATAAAACAGATAGATTGATTATCAACGAGTTAGCTATAAATCTGTTAAAACGAAATAGTTTTTTTGCTTCCCATTGCT
>QWCH01000958.1_pt1 | contig 47941 bp, 35 predicted proteins | sample 1972671 | NCBI WGS metagenome assembly QWCH01 (sample SAMN09866713, study PRJNA288562) | Human gut metagenome isolate term3_stool, whole genome shotgun sequencing... | isolation source: gut | host: Homo sapiens | place: USA: California
GGCGGGAGAGGCTTTGTTCGCCAATCCCCGGAATGCCGCTGCCGGGACATTGAAGTTGCAGAATTCGTCTGTCGTGGCGAAAAGACAACTCGATTGTTACTTGTATTATGTTCCGGGAGAGATCACGCTGACAGCCACGCATTACGGGAATCTGATGAAAGCGCGGGAGTGGGGGTTCAATGTACCGCCTTACATGGAGGTGTGTCATACTCTGGACGAAGTGTTGGATTTTATACATAAATGGGATGTCGACCGGAAGAATCTGCCGGTGCCGATAGACGGTATCGTGATTAAGGTAAACAGCATCAGGCAACAGATGCAATTGGGCTACACGGCGAAGTCGCCCCGTTGGGCTGTGGCGTACAAGTTTAAGGCTGAACGGGTGGAAACCCGCTTGTTGAGCGTGGATTACCAAGTAGGACGTACCGGATCAATCACCCCGGTGGCTAATCTGGAACCCGTGCATATCGCAGGTACCACGGTGAAGCGTGCTTCATTGCACAACGAGGATATTATCCGGGAACTGGATTTGCATTTGCACGATATGGTGTACGTGGAGAAGGGCGGGGAGATTATTCCCAAGATTGTCGGGGTTGACGTGGAGAAAAGATTGCCGGATGCACCCGCGATTGAATTTATTACCCGTTGTCCGGAATGTGGCACGGAATTGATTCGGAACGAGGGGGAGGCGAATCATTATTGCCCGAACGAGGATCATTGCCCGCCGCAGATAGCCGGGAAACTGGAGCATTTCGTGAGCCGGAAAGCGATGGATATAGAGGGGATGGGAAGCGAAACGATTGATTTGCTGCTCACGAAAGGGTTTATTAGGGATATCGCGGATATTTATACGCTACCTGCCAAACGGGCAGAATTGATCGGGTTGGAAAAGATTCTGTACCCGGAGAGTTACGTGATGACGAGTATACCGCTGTCAAGGGTGATATACGCTTTCGAGATCGGGGTGAAGAATATTTCGGCAAAGAACGCGGAGGTGTTGGCGGGACGTTTCGGGGGGCTTCCGGGATTGGCTTCCGCCACGAAAGAGGAGTTGCTGGCGTTGACGGACTTGCAGTTCCCCGGGGACAGGGAAAAGAATATCAACAAGATACTGGAATATTTCCGGATGCCTTTTAACGAGCCGCTGGAGCGGTTGAAGCAAGCGGGAGAGGTCGATATGATACCGTTGGATACGGTGATCTATGCGCTGGATATACCGGGAATAGATTTCCACAAGTCTGAATTGCTGTCTGTTAAGTTTGATTATATCTACCGGCTTTACACGGCAACCGCAGACGAAATAGCGGAAACTGACGAATTGTCACGTGAGGATGCCGAGCGTGTTTATCGTTTTTTACAGGGGAAAGATAAGTTTATTCGGAAGATAAACACGTTAAGCGTGTATCGTTTGCAGGAAAAATCGGTGGATAATTTGATTGCCGGGATCGAGAAATCGAAGCAACGGAATTTGCCGGAATTTATTAATTCTCTTGGAATTAGGTATATCGGGGAAACGGCTTCCCGTAATCTGGCACGGCATTTTAAAGACCTGCGGGTGCTGATGGATGCTACGTTCGAACAGTTGACGGAAGTGGAAGATATCGGCGATCAGATGGCGGGAAGTGTGGTTCGCTATTTCGAGAAAAACGAGAACCGTGAGATGATGGAACGCTTTTTGCAATATGGTATTAGCGGAATGATACAGGAAGAAGAGGGAGAGTCCGATCAATTGGCGGGCATGACGTTCGTGATCACGGGAACTCTTTCTTTGCCGCGAGAACATTACAAGGCTGTTATTCTGAAAGCGGGCGGGAAAGTCAGTGATTCTGTTTCAAGTAAGACCACGTACCTGCTCGCCGGGGAAAATGCCGGGAGCAAAATGCAAAAAGCACAGAAGTTAAATGTAACTATTTTGAACGAAAAAGAGTTTAACACATTAATGAGTCTATAAGGTTCATAAGGTTTGAAGAGGACATTTTATAAACTCTAGTTTGGAGATTGAATGATAAATAGTACCTTTACGAGATTAAAATTGTAATAAGTGAGGACCGTGAAAGGCGGTATAAGAATATGGGAAAAGAAGATACAAGACGACTAAAACAGATCATGACTTCGGCAGGTGAAGAAGCGAAGCGGCTGGGTAATTCGAAGATTTACCCGGAGCATTTGTTTCTGGGCTTATTGAAGTTGAGAAGTGGAAGGGCGGTTGATATATTGATGTCTTTAGGGTTGGATTTTTACGAGGTGAAAGATAAGATAGAGCAACGTCTGGATGGTAAACGCTATAAGTCGGACAAGGTGGAGGAATTGGATTTCACGTTGGCGGCGAATAGCGTGCTGAAGCGTGTTTCAGAGGAAGCATGGGATTTGGGAGATGATGAATTGGATTCGGAACACGTGATGCTGGCTATTTTGAAGAATCAAGCCGGGTTCGTGACGAAGCTGTTTAAATCAATGGATATTGACTATGACACTTTCAAGGAGGCGGTCTTGAAAGAAAAAATGCGGATGCAGTCCGAGTTTAACGACGAGGGGGATGACCCGGAAGACGGGGATGATGATGCATCCATGTATAACCCGTATCGCCAAGGTGGTCCGGTATCGTCGAAATCCGACACTCCGGTATTGGATAATTTCGGTATCGACATCACGAAGGCGGCAGAAGAGGGGACGCTTGACCCTATCGTGGGGCGTGACCGGGAGATCGAACGGCTGGCCCAGATATTGAGCCGCCGGAAGAAGAACAATCCGGTATTGATCGGTGACCCGGGTGTCGGCAAATCGGCTATCGCCGAGGGACTGGCTTTGCGTATCATCCAAAAGAAAGTGTCCCGCGTGCTGTTTGACAAGCGGGTGATCTCGTTGGATATCGCTTCTATCGTGGCGGGTACCAAGTACCGCGGACAGTTCGAGGAGAGAATGAAGGCGATACTGGCGGAGTTGGCGAAGAACCGGAATATTATCCTGTTTATCGACGAGATTCACACGATCGTGGGTGCCGGGGGCTCCGGAGGTAGTCTGGATGCAGCCAATATGCTGAAACCCGCGTTGGCTCGCGGGGAGATACAATGTATCGGTGCGACGACTTTGGACGAGTACCGTCAGAATATTGAGAAGGACGGGGCTCTGGAACGTCGTTTCCAGAAAGTACTGGTAGAGCCGACCTCTGTCGAGGAAACCGTGGAGATTTTGAATAATATCAAGTCCCGTTACGAGGATCATCATAACGTGCGCTACACGGACGATGCCATCAAGGCTTGCGTGAAGTTGACCATGAGATATATTTCCGATCGGGCTTTGCCTGACAAGGCGATCGACGCTTTGGACGAGGCGGGTTCGAGAGTACATATTTCCAATATCAATGTCCCCCCGATTATCGAGCGGTTGGAGAAGGACGTGGAAGAGGTGAAGGAGAAGAAGAAGGACGCCGTGAAACAACAGAATTTCGAGGTGGCTGCCGCTTTCCGGGATAAGGAGCGTCAGTTGTTGAAGCAATTGGAGGACGAGAAAGTGAATTGGGAACGTGATCTGGAAGAAAACCGGGTAACCGTGACCGAGGAGCATATTGCCGAAGTGGTTGCCATGATGACGGGAGTTCCGGTACAGCGTATTGCCAAGACGGAGGGGATGAAGTTGTTGCAGATGCACGACGAGTTGGAGGATAGTGTTGTCGGGCAGAAAGAGGCTATCGAGAAGATCGTGAAAGCTATTCACCGGAATCGTGCGGGGTTGAAAGACCCGAATCGTCCGATAGGTTCCTTTATATTTTTGGGACCGACCGGTGTCGGTAAAACCCAGTTGGCGAAGGTGCTGGCCCGTTACTTGTTTGATTCGGAGGACGCGTTGATTCGTATCGACATGAGCGAGTACATGGAGAAGTTTGCCGTTTCCCGATTGGTCGGGGCGCCTCCGGGATACGTGGGATACGAGGAAGGAGGTCAGTTGACTGAAAAAGTACGCCGGAAACCGTATTCAGTGGTATTGCTGGACGAGATCGAGAAGGCTCACCCGGACGTGTACAATATCTTGTTGCAGATGTTGGATGACGGACAGTTGACGGACAGTTTGGGACGAAAGATTGATTTCAAGAACACGATCGTTATCATGACGTCCAATATCGGAAGCCGGCAGTTGAAAGATTTTGGCCGCGGAATAGGTTTCGGTTCTCAAGATATGACCGAGAATAGCGATTACGCTAAAGGTATCGTGCAGAAGGCCTTGAAGAACGCATTCTCCCCGGAGTTCTTGAATCGTATTGACGATATTATCATGTTCAACTCTTTGACGAAAGAGGATATTTACAAGATTATCGATATCGAGTTGAAAGGCTTGTTCAAACGGGTAAACGATTTAGGATTGGTGATCACGATCTCGAAAGAGGCGAAAGATTTTATTATCGAGAAAGGTTACGATCCGCAATACGGTGCCCGCCCGTTGAAACGTGCTATCCAGAAATACCTTGAAGATGAACTGGCAGAGGTTATCATCAAAGGCGTGGCAGAAGGTACGGAGCTTGACGTGGAATACGACAAGGCGGAAGATAAGATTGTAATTAAGGAAAAGAAATAGGTTTGCAGAAAGATAAATTAGATGAAGAGGGGGTGTCAAAACACCTCCTCTTTTTTCGTGTATGATTCTGGGTGGTAGGTGATAGTGATACATGAATATTGTTTAAGATAGGTGGTTAAATCTAAAAAAAAGTGTGTGAAATGAGTAAATAAATAAGGAGTTTTGTTATTTTAGCCCCGAAAATAAGGTTGGTCATAAAAATGGGAAACAACGAGGAGATATTATTGTTATTTAGAAAGAATGAGCAGCAAGGATTTCGTTTGTTGTATGCTTCATTTTATGATCCGTTAATTTTGTTTGCTACTCAATTGTTGGGGGATGCCGAGGAGGCTGCGGATGTTGTTCAAGAGTGTTTTGTTGATTTCTGGGCTAACAGGCGTTTTAATAGTTTGCGCGGTAGTTTGGAGAACTATCTTTATTCTGCTGTGAAGCACGGTTGTTTGAATTATTTGCGGAACACGAGGCGACGGGAGGATAAACATGATGTGATTCGGGAGGAGCTGTATGATGAAGAGGAAGGGGTGGATCCGGAATTGGTGGAGAAGTTGTATCGTTCGATGGAAGCCTTGCCGGAAGAGCGTAGACGCATATTGCATATGGTGTGTATGGAAGGTATGAAATATCAAGAAGTGGCAGATCAATTAGGTGTTAGCATTAACACGGTGAAAACTCAGATGGGGAGGTCTTTGCAATTTTTGCGTAAAGCGTTAAAAACGGATGATTATTTGACGTTGTTATTTTTTTTAGGAAAAAAATAATATCTGCTGTCACCCGAAATCAATAGTTAGGTTCCTTTAGTGAAAAGGAATTAATATGGATGATAGAATCAGTGAAATAATAGCAGCTTATTTGTCCGGTGAAGTCTTGTCGGAAAGTGAGCGGCAAGAGGTGGAGGCTTGGTTGCGAGAGCATGATGGGGAGAAGGAGGTGGAAGTGTTGCGGGGGATGTTTCGAAGTGCCCGGTTGGTAAAAGAGGCTCCGGGGACGAGGGGAGCGTCCGTTATGAAAAAGATAGAGGCGAAGGTGGTATCCAGACGTGCCGGCAGGAAGTTGAAAATTCGATGGAGTTATTCCGTGGCGGCTACAATAGCTGTTTTGTTGTGTAGTGTGTTGTTGTACAGGTGGCTGGGGACGAATCAGGAAAATCAAGTTGTTCCGCGAGATGTGCGACAGAACGTGAACACGAGTATAGCTCATTTGAAGTTGAACACGGGAGAGGTAGTGGAGCTTGAGAAGTATGATGGAAAGTTTATTCGTGAGGATAGCGTGCAAATCGCGAATGAGAATGCGACTTTGAGGTATACGTCAACGGATTCTGTGGCTCCCGAAAAGGTGGAGTTCAATACATTGGTTATTCCCCGGGGCTCGGAGTACAATATCGTTCTGGCGGATGGGACGAAAGTGTTTTTGAATGCGGGGTCGGAAATTAGTTATCCGGTTGTTTTCGCGGGAGATAAGCGGGAGGTTAAGTTGAAAGGAGAGGCTTATTTTGAAGTTCGGAAAGATGAGCGACGTCCTTTTTTCGTGCAGGCAGGTGATGTGCAGATTCAGGTCTTGGGAACTTCTTTTAACGTGACGGCTTATCCGGGACGCGGGAGAATAGAAACGACACTGGAAGAGGGGAAAATTCAGTTGACGGATGGAAGGGAGTCTGTGGAGGTGAGCCCGGGGAAACAGGCAATTTATGATATAGAGGATGGTAGGTTTGAGGTTAAACAGGTGGATACAAAATTGTACACGGCGTGGAAAGATGGATATTACAAGTTTGACCAGATGACGCTGGAGGATATTATGGAGACGTTAGCGTTGTGGTATGATTTGAATGTTTTTTATCGGAACCCGGGTGTTAAATCATTGGAATTTACGGGACGTTTGAGACGGTATGATGAGGTGGTGAGTTTGTTTGAAAAGCTCGAACAGACCGGGTTGGTGGTATTTGAAGTAAATGGAAAGAATGTAATTATTAAAGAAAAATGAAAGTTGGGGATTCCCCAATCCCCAACTTTAGATAAAGTACAACAAATGCGTGTTAGGTAGTTGTTGTACATGGTATAATCTTAAAAAACAAAAGTATGCAAAAAAGTCGAATTCGAATAAGGGCTTTGTGCAAGATTCCTGTTCGGAAAATGTTAATCTTTATGAAATTGTTTTGTCTTTTTCAGTTTGTTTTTTTCATCACGGTACAAGCGAATGTTTATTCACAGCAAACCGTGATTAATCTGGAGATGGAGAATGTTTCGTTGAAGACTATTTTTACGGAACTCGGTCAACAGTCCGGTTGTGATTTTCTGTATAATAATCAGATGATACAACAAAAAGGGAAGGTGAGTTTGAAGGTGGAAAACAAGTCTTTGGATGAGGTGTTGAAGGAATGGTTGCCTTCGTTAGGTTTGACTTTCTCTTATGATGATAACGTGGTAATTATTCGTGCGGCTGCGGATGATAATAAGAAAAAGACGTATATCATCAAGGGGCAGGTGGTTGACGAGAAGAATGTGCCTATGCCCGGGGTTACCGTGATGCTGGATAGTACTCAAGTGGGAACGGCAACGGATACGGCAGGACGTTTTGTATTGCCGTTACCCAAAGAAAAAGGGTATCTCGTGTTTTCTTTTATCGGGTTTAAGACCCAGAAAGTGGCTTACACTGCAGATAAGTTGTTGGTTGTGAAGATGCAGGAGGATATATCCGGGTTGGATGAGGTGCAGGTGGTTGCTTACGGTTCCCAGAAGAAGCGTACGGTGGTTAGTGCCATATCTTCCGTGAAGGGGGATGATTTGAAGGAATTGCCGACGCATAGTCTGGAGAATTTGCTGCAGGGGCACATGGCGGGTGTCGAGGTAAATAATATTTCCGGTTCTCCCGGTGGTGGTGGTGCGATTGTGGCGATTAGAGGTTACAATTCGTTGTTTGTGGATGGAGAAGGATCAGACAGGGGCTACGGTACTCCTTTGTACGTGATTGACGGAATCCCGATGCAATCCTTTACTTCGGCTGTTACCGGGGCAAATACACTGTCTGATTTGGATCCTTCGATGATTGAGTCTATTGAGGTGTTGAAGGATGCGGCTTCCGCGGCAATTTACGGTTCTCGTGCCGGTAACGGGGTAATTTTGATTACCACGAAGAAGGGGCGTGCCGGTAGAGCCCAGTTTAACGTGAATGTATCGTATTCCGCATCTTGGTTGCCTAAAGCACCCGTGCAGTACGGGGGAAGTTACGAGAGAATGTACCATTTGAATGCTTTGCGCAATACGGTATTGCCTTATAAGACTGCCGATGGAAAGTGGAAGATGCCGACTTCTTATGAAGAGGTATTGAGTCTTCGAAAACCGAATGGTCCGATGTACGATTGGTTCTGGGGTAACGCATCCACTCGTCAGGATGCAATTGTTTTACAGGATAGTTTGAATGCCTTTTATAATAATTCAACTCATTGGTATCGGTTGAATTATCAAACCGCTAACGTGGTTAATGCCAATATACAGGCCTCCGGTGGTAACGATAATGTACGTTATATTGTGGGTGCCGGTTATTATGATGAGGAGGGGATTGTTATTAATACCGGATTTACGCGTTTTAATGTGATTTCCAATTTGACGGCGTATCCGACTAAACGTCTGCGTATGGATACGCAGTTGGGACTTACGTATAGTGACCGTAGTCGAGGCTCTAATGCCGGACATGGTGCTCAAAAAATAGAGAGCGTTAGTTCTGACCCGAAAAAGACATCGACTTTGTTGCCGGGAGGAGGTGCTTTCGGGGAAAGTATGGCCAAGAAGTTGAATGAGGTTTCGGAGAAAAATCAGAGTTATTCTTTGCGTTATAATATGGTTTTTGATTACGAATTGATTCGTAATTTGCATTTGAAGGTTTCAGCGGGAGTTGATTATAACCAGCAGAATCAAAATACTTTTAAACCAGCCAGTTTAGATGCTTATACTCATTTTTCGGAATCAAAAGGAACAATCTCGAGAGATTTGTCGATATTGAACGAGAATTTATTGACTTATTCCTTTAGTTATTTGAATAAGCATAATTTTAATGTTATGTTAGGGTTGTCGTTCCAAAAAGATCAGTCTTTTAATAATAAGGGAGCCGGGAAAAACGGTCCCAATGATAAAATACATTACGTGGGAACCGGATGGGGTGGTAATTACGGGTTGAATAACACGAATGTGTCAGGAGAGGGAGAGCCTTTTTACGAGTCTGCGTTTGAGTATGAATCTTCTTTTTCGGAGGAGCGTATGAATAGTTATTTCGGGCGTTTGACATATAATTTCAAAGAGAAGTATATGTTTGAGGCAACTATTCGTCGGGATGGTTCTTCTGTCTTCGGGGAGAATGTGCGTTGGGCAACCTTTCCCGCTTTTGCTATCGGTTGGACATTTTCGGATGAGGCATTCATGCAATCGTGTTATTGGTTGAGTTTCGGTAAAATTCGAGCTAGCTGGGGTACTTCCGGGCAAAAGTTCGGGCAACGTTACTTGTCGCAAGGATTATTAATGGCAAGTGGAACGTTCCATGGCTCAGCCGGTATTGTTCCCGATATTAATGGAGGGGTTATCAATAAGAAATTAAGTTGGGAAGAGACGGATCAATATGATTTAGGGTTGGATTTGAGTTTCTTCGATTACCGTTTGCGTTTGGTTTTGGATTATTATTATCGCTACACGACAGGTCAATTAAATCGGATAGAGTTGCCGGGAAATATTTATTTCCATGGTTTTCAGTGGCAAAACGGGATGGCGATTTCGAATCAAGGTATAGAATTGGAATTGGAAGCCGATATTTTGAGAAATACGGCGGTGAAATGGAGAATGAAGTATAATCTTTCACGGAACTGGAATCGTTTTGAGAAGAGTGCGGACGGTTTTGATTTCGAAAATCAAGTGATAGGTAAACCCTTGAATCAGCTGAAAGTGTATAAAACGGATGGTTTTTACAGTTCGTTTGATGAAGTGCCTGTTTATTATAATGCACAAAGAGAGCCTCAACCGTTATATGGGAATGCTATGTATGCTGTGTTTACACCGGGTAGTCGACGGATTCTCGATTTGAATGGAGATGGAAGAATCGGACAGGATGTAGATATGTATTATGCAGCTAGTCCGCTACCTATAGCTCATGGCGGTTGGATAAACGAGTTGCGTTGGAAAAACTTTGATTTGAATATATTCTTTAATTACTCTTTGGGGCGTCACGTGTTGAAACTTTATGATGACGTGGCGTTAGAGCCTTCCAAAGCGGGAAGACCGTTGTTTGTTGATATGAATGACGTGAATATTTGGAACGGGGCAGATTCTAAAAAAGCGGATTATCCTAAAGCACAGTATTATTACGAACCGAATCAATATAGTGGTTTGTATGATTGTGATATAGAGAATGTAAGCTTTATACGTTTGAAACAATTGACATTAGGTTATAATTTACACCAGAATATTGCGAAGAAAATCGGTATATCCGGGGCGCGTGTTTTTATCACGGGAGAGAATTTGTTTACGTTGACTAACTATTCGGGGTTGGATCCGGAATTGATAGATCTTAAGACTGGAAAAGATAATTTGAATTCTTACCCGTTACCTCGGAAATTTACTATTGGATTAACGGTTAATTTTTAAAATGTAGCCCAATGAAGAAATTATTAATATTATTATTGTTTATTCCATTGCTTTCATGTAATGATTGGTTGACGGTTGAGCCGGAAGATTCGGTGACTTTCGTTAATTATTTCAAGAACGAGAGTGAAGTTGAAGCGATGTATAATGGCATCTTGGCTTCCATGAAGTCGGTTTGTATGGGAACTCAACCCTATTTTTATATTTCGATTGATGCGGATAATGTCGGGATGTATTACGAGGGATTCCGCACGTTGGATCCATTTACTTATTTGGATGACGAGAGCATGGTGTTGGATATAGAGTGGGGGGAATTTTATAACGTGATTTACTTGGCAAATGTGATGCTGGAAAACGAATACCGCTTTGAAAATATTTCAAAAGAGCGCACGGAGTTTTGGTTAGGGCAAGCTCATTTCGCTAAAGCTCTTGCTTATTTTCGATTAGCTCAAATCTGGGGGGATGCTCCTATAGCCAAAAGTTCGGAATCCATTGAACCGGAAGGTAAGAAACCGGCGTTGGAAGTTTTGAACGAAGCGTTGAGAGAGGCAAAATTGGCTTTGACGCTTCCTACTCATGATAAATTGATTAATGCTAACGGGAGTAAGATTACTTCCAAGCAATACGCAAGTCTTGGAACGGTAAATACGTTATTGGCGAATATTTATGCTTGGTTAGGAGGCTTGACTCATGAAAGAGAGTACTGGGAGGAAGCGGAACGGTATGCGTCGGAAGTGATTGACGGTAAATGCGGTGTGTACGAGTTGGAGAGCATGGATGGCTTGGTTTCAAACGTGTTCGGTGCGAATCGGAATAGCAGGGAAACGATTTTTTGTATTGATAATGATCCTTTGGATGTTGATCGCAAATGGTGGTCAGAATTGAAGACCGAGTTGCCGGGACAGATGTTGATGAGTTATCCTTACACGACGACAGACGAAGCGGCGATTGCTAATATTGTAAATGATAGTTGGGATGAATATGTAAAGATTACCGTGGAGACGGTTAAAAGCATTTATCCGGAAGAGGTGGATGCCCGTCGGAGAGAATTCTGGTTCGAGTTGGGAGAATTGACTTATCCTGTGTATGAGTATGATGAGGAAACTGAGGAAGAGATCGAGGTGGGACGTGAGGTAACCCCTTATGCGCATATTGCCAAGTGGAGGGACGTGATTAAGCAGACGAGTGAGGAGGTGACATCGTGGGCTGGTGAAGTCGTTATCGCGACGGATGGCGATTGGGTCATTTGGCGATTGGCCGATTTGATCTTGTTGAGAGCGGAGTGTCGCGTGAATCTGGAGATGGCAACGGCTGTAAATGATTTAAATACGGTTCGATATCGTGCGGAGTTGGGAGATTACACGGGTTCCAAAGATAAAGAATCTTTGCGTCGGGAAATTTTTGATGAACGGAGACGCGAGCTTTTCGGTGAAGGGCAATATTATTTCGATATTGTTCGTAACGGTTATTGGAAAGAGGTGTTGTATGGTAATTTCACGACTCTAACAGATCAAGATGTGAAAAATGGAGCGTTGTACGCGCCGGTTGGCGTGGGTGCGTTTACTAAAAATACGTTGATGACTCAAAATACTTATTGGCAATGGCAAAATTAATATATTTATTAAAAGGGGTTGCATTGATCGTGTTATTGGGATCGTGCACGAAGTGGAATTATCATGAAGGCGAGTTGGCGAATGGTGTTCATGATTGTTCGATGTGGGAATATTTACATACACAACCTTGGGATTGGGATTCCACGATTATCATGATTGAACATGCCGGATTGAAAGATTTGTTCGAAGGAAAAGGTGAGCACGAGCAAATTACTTTTTTGGGTGTGACTAATTACAGTATCCGTTTGTATATGATAGAAAATGGATATGAAAAAGTGACCGATATTCCGGTGGAATTTTGTCAAAATACACTTTCGAAGTTGATTATACCTCAACGTGTTATGCTAGCAGATGTGCCCCGGGGAAAGAGGGATGAGTATACGGGAGAGGAGAGTGACGGTATCGAGTATCGAACGCTGGGAGGACGCTTGTTCATGTGGACTTATCAACAACCTTTCGAGGGAGTGCCGGATATGGGTGAAATTTCTTTACATTTTTTCGCTCGTGGGGGAACGGCGGTTAATAGGATTTATTCGACTGATATACAAACGAATAATGGCGTTGTTCAGGCTTTGGGGTATAGTTTTCAGTTTAAGTACATTTAAAATGAATAGAGATGATAAGAGGACTATTATATTTTGTCATGTTGTTCATGGCGTTGGCATTCATGAGGTGTAGCGATGTTGCTGTTGGTTTTTTGTTCACGGATGATGCATCTTATACGCAAGATACGTTGAGAATTACTCGTTTCTCGAACCTTGATGAAGAGGATATTGATGTGACAATCCCATGGGTGACTTCCCAAGTAGAGCAACTTTTGGGTACAGAACCATTGACTTATTCACTTGCAGGAGTGAAGAGCTCTAATGGACAGGAGGCCGCAGAGGATTTTACCAAATATCTGACTGTGATCGGTGGTGGACGGATGTACGTTGATGCAAAAGTCGATTCGCCCGAGGGGTGTTACACGGTTTCTTTGAAAGTTGAAAATGAAGGTCATTCGGCTATTCTGACGGATATATTCACGTTCGTGTTGGAATAGTTTTAACAAAATAGGAGAGAGAAGATTGTCTTCTTTCTCCTTCTAAATATTTAATAGCAATGAGATATATAAAATTTAGTTTGGTGATCCTGTTTTTAGGATTGCTTGGGACGGTTTCTGCCCAAATTACTTTTTTCGAGGGGACATTTGAGGACGCTATGGCGAAAGCTAAAAAGGAGAAGAAAGGGCTTTTTGTCGATTTTTATGCCGATTGGTGTCAACCGTGTAAATTGATGGCAAGTGAGGTTTTTACATTGCCGGAAGTGGGGGAGTATTTCAATACGAACTTTGTATCTATTCAGATGAATGTGGAGGCTCCGGAGAATAAGACGATCGTGCAGAAGTATAAAGTGGAAGTACTTCCTACGCTGTTGTTTATAAACGGGAAAGGAGAAGTAGTCCGCACGATTAACGGGGTGATGGAGCCGGGGGCTTTATTACACGAGGCAAAAGTCGTACGAGGTGATGCTTTGAGTTTTGAGAAGTTGTACGAGAAAGTAAAGAAAGAGAAAAAAAATCTGGATTTGCGACAAGAGTTGCTTTTGCAGGCTCCTGTATTTATAGGTACTCAAGAAGGGTATAATCGTGAAAAATGGGTTGTACGTATAGAGTCCCTTTTTGACGAGTACGTGAATAGCAAGAAACTGGAGAATATGGCAAACGAGGAGGATTTTTCTTTGTTGGTGATGTTCCATGCCAAGAAGGCGAAGAATGATTTTATTTTTGACGGGTTGGTGGCGAATTATGAGCAATATGTAGAAAAAGTTGGTAAAAGTGAGGTGGATAATTATATTATAACGTTGTTTAATGGGTATATTATTTCTCTTTGCCGGGAGGGAAAGGCTGAGTATAAGCAGGAATTAGAGCGATTGAACGGGGATTTGAATGCTGTTTACGGGAGCATTCCGTTTGGAAAGTTGTCGGCGTTCGAGGCGATTAATTTGTTGGCAGACGGGTATTATAATTTGAACCGGAAAAATACGGATGTTTTTTTCGAGAAGATGAATCAATATTTTGATGGGGCGGATACTGTTTTAACCGTGAATAATTACACGATGCCTGTTGAGGATTTGTTTACACTTTATCAAGGACGTTTACCGGAAGGCGCTTACCCACGGGTAATACCATGGTTGGAGAGAGCGTTGGCTTTCCCTTCGATAACCCCACAGTTGAAAACCCGGGTGTTGTGTATTTTAGCGGATTGTTATAAAGAAACCGGGGATTTGTCAAAGGCAAAGCAATGTTTTAATCAGGCATTTATCGTGAGCGCGGAAATTGATAACGAGCAGATGAGATTGCAGTTACAGAAAATGATCCAGAGTAGATTGAATACATTATGAAGCGTGTAATAGTATTATTTTTGTTCCTTTCATGTTCTTGGGCTTTTGCTTTAGCCCAAGACAGTTCTTCTGTGTTTCGTCATGGAAAGTTGGAAAACGGGTTGACTTATTATATACGCCACACGGGAACGCAACCCGGATGTGCTGATTTTTATCTGATACAGAATGTCGGTTCGTTGATGGAAGAGGAGGAACAGAACGGGTTGGCACATGTGTTGGAACATATGGCTTTTCACGCCACGGAAAGTTTTCCCGATGGAGTACCTGCTTTTTTGAAACGTAACGGGATTGCACTTTTTAATGCCAAGACGGGGTACGATGAAACGGTGTATAATATAAAGAATGTCCCCACGGCTTCCCCGGGATTGCTTGATTCGTGCGTGTTAGTATTGCGGGATTGGTCGGGGTTTTTGACGTTGAAACCGGAAGATATGGATCAGGAACGCAAGGTGATCCGGGAGGAGCGCCGCACGAGAATGACGGTGAGCAAAAGAGTGCAGAAAATGTCCGATCCTTATATGTACAATGGAAGTAAATACGCGACACATGATATTATCGGTTCGGTGGATGTTGTCCAGAATTTTACACCGGAGAAGTTGAAGGAGTATTATAAGGATTTTTATCGTCCGGATTTGCAGGCGGTGGTGATACTGGGAGATATTGACGTGAGCGGGATGGAGGCTGAAGTGAAGCGGTTGTTTAATCCTATTCCGAAAAGGAAGAACCCGAAAACTCGTGTCGTTTACGGGATAGAGGATAATGATGAACCTTTGTACGCGAAGTTGATAGACAAGGAAATTCCCAATAATTCGGTGATGCTGGTGAAGCGGATTCGGAAAGAGACAGAGAGTACATTGGAAGCGATGTCGCGAGAGAGGTTGTTGCGTGATTTTTACAATCGGATTATGCGTGGTGCTCTTGCCGAGTACTTGCAGGTTGGGGATTCCTATATTTTAAATGCCGGTGTCGGTGTTTTTAATATGCAACGGGATTATGACGGGCTGAATATCGCCTTGACATCGTTGCCCGGAAAAGAGAAAGAGGCTTTACGGCAACTTTTGGACCAGATGGAATATGTACATCGCTTGGGTTTCACGGATGAGGTGTTGAAGCCAGCATTCGAGAGTTACCGGAGAGAAGTAAGGGCAAGCATGAATCAGGAGAATAATATCCCTAATGATGTGTTTCTTCAGATTTATAAAGAGCATTTTTTGCTCGGGAAGCCGCTGTGCAGTGTGGATGAAAAATTAGCAGCTCTATCGGGGGTTCTTGATACGCTGTCGGCTAAAACTTTTCAAGCATGGATATCCAAGTGGGATGATGGTAAAAATTGGGTTTTCCTGATGCAAGGTAGCGATTCCACGTATACTTTTCCGAGTGTGGCGGAGATAAAGGGAATGATTGCCCAATCCCATTCGCTTGAAATGGAAGAGAATCGAGTTGAATTGCAGGTGATGGATGGCAATACCGAGTTGGTTGATTTTGAGATTCAAGGCGGACGAGTTGTAAAAGAGAGGAAATTGAAGGATTTGGATGCGGAAGAGTGGGTTTTGAATAATGGGGCAAAAGTGTATTATAAATATACAGACGGGGATAGGGGAACTTTTAACCTATTGGCTGGAAGTGTCGGCGGGCGTTCTTTGCTGACGGCAGAGGATTTGCCTTCGGCGGATGCTTTGTCCGCGTTAGTTTTAGAGTCCGGTTTGTACAAGTATGATATGCAGACGCTAAAATATTTGATGAAGGATCACACGGTAAATATGAACGTGTCTTTGGATGAACGTGCTGAAAGTATTAGTGTTTCGGCGGTATTGAAAGATGCTGATTTTGCTTTTCAGTTGTTTTATTTGGCAATGGAGCACCCGAGATTCGACCGGATAGTTTTTGATCGCTTTGTAACGGTTGGTCAAATGACTCAATCTAACGCTCGTCGAACGATGAATGATACGATCCGAGAGGTGCTTGGTGCAATCCGGCGAGTGGAATCACCGCGTCTTTGGAAAAAGGATTCGATTTACTATGCCGCGATGGATTATGACCGAATGATTCGGATTTATCAAGATCGTTTCCGGGATGCATCCGATTTCGTATTTTATCTGGTGGGAGATATCAAACGGGAAGAGGCTCAAGAATTAGTGGCTAAATACATCGGGGCACTCCCGTCTATTTACCGGAAAGAGAAAGCGGTGGAACATAATTATAATCGTCTGGGGAATATTACCGAGGACGTGGAGGTTGATATGCCCGATGAAAAATATATGGTAAGTATAGAGTTTCAGAATACATTAAAAATTCGTCCGATAGATGAAGTGTGTATGCATGTACTGAAATTGTATTTCCAATATTCGTTGCAGGATAAAATCCGGGGTGAGCAAGGGGCTGCTTATGGTGTTCAAGTTTTAGGAGGAACGACGACTTTTCCCCATTGTTTGCAAGAATTATTTATCCGCTTTGCGACTTCATTGGATAAAGGACCGCAGATGAGGGCACTTGTTCATGAACAGGTTCGGGAATTTCTGGAAAAAGGGCTGTCGGAAGAAGCTGTGGAAGATTTTGTTCTAGCTATAAAGAAAGAGAAGAAGGCTGCGGATGATGCCGTTTATAACACGATTGCTTTCTGGACGGAGAATCTTCAATTTTATAATAAAACAGGGAAAAGAATGGATTCACCTTATTATTTTGAATCGTTTATTGATAGAATAAAAGCTAAAGATGTGTTGTCTTTTGCCCGTAAGTTTTTTGGTAGTGCACAGTGTGTTGATTTAGTCATTAAGTCGAGAAAGTGAGTAGAGAGGTCGCCCGAGTACGTTTTTTTCCGTTCGGGCGGCATTCTTTATTTGTTTTTTAAATGTTTCCGGAGAAATTTCAATCCCCTGCTTTTTTGGACTTTTACCGTGTTTATGCTGATTCCTAGCTTTGCGGCAATCTCTTTGCCGGATAGTCCGGCGATACTCAGTTCTATGATTCTTTTTTGCATGGGTGGCAGTTTTTCTATATACGCGTGCAAATGTCTGATGATTTCGATTTGAACGGTTTTAAGTAAGAAATCCAGCGGAAACTCTTCCGGGTAGTGTTCTTGTTTCATTTTGTTTAAAATATGGTTTTGATTTCTCTTGTCACGAATGAAAATCAGTGAATTACGATATGTTGACTTGTAGAGATAACTTAATAATTCCCGAGAGGTCGGGAAGCGGGTATCTGTATACCATATATTAATGAAGAGGTCTTGTACAATATCTTTTGCGTCGTCAAAGTTGTTGACGATCGTTTCCGAATAGGTACATAACGCTTTGTAACAGATGGTATAGAGTTGTTTCCAACTCTTTTCTTCCCTATTATTTATCCCCTCTAAAATCAAATCAAGTTCTTCCATCACAAATTTGTCGCATCCGATAAAAGAATATACTATACCACAGAAGTGGAAAGGTCATTCTTGTGCATAATAAATTTAGATATAATGATTCGGGAAAGAGTGGCTTATTTGGAGTATTTTCCGACGGGGAAGGGGTGTTGTTCGTAACCTTATGGGGGATGGTTCTGGCTAGCGTAACTTTATATGTTCGCCTTCGGCGAGTTGCAGGTCACAACTTGCCGAAGGCGATTTAGAGTTTATTTCTTTATTGTTTTTTGTAAAGCGTGTACCAGAGGTTCCACGCTTAGAGGGCTGCCCGTGGCTTGGATCATCCATTCGTTCGGGGTGAGGCGTCCCAAACGATAGATGCGGTCTACTTCTTGGGCAAAGTTTTTGCCGTTAAGATAGTCTTCCAATTGAAATTCGATGATTTGTCCGAAAGCGTAGGCGGATAGATACAGCGGGTAGCTGATCATGTGCGAATAGATTGCCAGTACGGTTTCGTCTTTTTTACCGAAGACGGGAGCGTAATATTTATTCCATATCTCTTTTGATAGCGTGATTGTGGCTTCTTTGAGTTGTTCCGCCGTGGCGTCGGGATGGGCGTACATCCATTCCCACACGGAGATGTCGAGCATGGAAACACCCATGATCTCGTACAGGCTCCAGAACTTGTCGAGGATGTCCAGTTTGTCTTTCTCCGGATCGTTGTTCTCGATGCCGAGAAGTTGTAAATCCCGTTTCTGGAATACGAAAGCGAGGGCTTCCGTGAAAGCCGTGTTGGGGACTCCTGCCATCATGAAATTGTCCACGTTATACATGGAGATCGTTTGCTCCACGTTATGCCCGAACTCGTGTACGGCGATGTTGTATCCCTTGTAGTTCATTCCCTCGGAAGGAATACGGGTGCGGAGATGGGATTGTTGACCTTTCATGGCGGCTCCCCACGCGTGACCGGAGCCGCGGGCTGCATCCACGGCAATCTTGTCGCATATCTCGTTCGCCCGCTCCGGGGTAAAGCCCAAATGGATTAACAGAGAGGGAAGTCCTGCCTTGAATGCCCCGGCATCGGGATACAGTTTTTGTATTTGCGCGTCCAGTTTGGTTTCATCCAGATTGCTGCGGGGTTTAAAACCGTCGTACCATATATCATAGGCTTCCAACTTTCTTCCCAAACGTTTGGAGATAATTTTGCCGACCTCTTTTAATTCCGGGGAGGTGAGAAATTGATTGAACAGAGCTTTCACGTCTTCCACGGAAACCTCCATTTCTCCGGAGAATTTACGGTCGATAAAGTTCTTTCCGGCGTAAGGATCGATGGCTTGCATGGCGTGGAAGTTATTCAACATCCGTTGGTAACGCTCCGTGTCTTCCGGTGTTCCGGTGGCGGATTGCCCGTTTTGAGCGAGAGTGTTCGTGTAAGGATTCCAGTCGTAAGCACCGGAATTGATCACTTGTGTCGGGATTTCTTGGGATATGATACGCTTCATTACCTCGTACACCGTACGTTGTTTGTCCAGTCCCTCTTTTCCTTTGTTGTAATTGGCTTTGATTTCATCCCGTAAATTCCAGTGGGTAAGCAGTATTTTGTCTTCCGGGAATAGTTTTTGCCCCTTGGGATTCAACACGTGTCCCATGTAGATGTTATAGCTGGAAATATAGACGTCGGCGTCGCTTTCCGCTTTGGCTCCTGCTTGCAGTAGTTCGGCGGGTACTCTCTCCGTGAACACGTCACCCAGACGGGCGTATGCCCATGCCGTGCGGTCTGTACCCAGTTTCTCCTTGTCTTGCAAGGGAACTTCCGGGAAGTTGAGGGCGATGATGAACCCGATCTTGTTGTTGTAAAAATCGTTGATGAGGTGTGCCCCCGGACTGTATGCCCCGAACATGGGGTCGATGTCATGAAGAGGGCCGTTATCTTGGTGCAGGTTCAACTGCAACTGGAGCGATATCTCGTTGAAATGTCCCCAGAGGGCTTCAAAATAATGACTTACTTTTTGGAATACTTGTTCCTTTTCCGCCGCGGTAGTGATGTAGTTATTCACGCAAAACTCTTGAAATTCTGTATCCGTCCTGTCTTGCGTCTGCCAAAGGTGTGCCGTTTGACGCACTCCGGCTTCGATGAGAGTTTTATCGGTACCGCCTTTGGTTTGAATGGCGTTGATTGTGGCTTGTATTGTTTTCTCCGGAATCTCGGCTTTCGCGATAAGCCCTGTAAATAAACATACCAATAATAAAGAGTGTTTCATGATAATGGGTTTATAAGGTTTGTAAAGTTTATAAGGTTCATAAAGTGTTTTTCTTGACTTTATAAACTTTAGCTCCCGCAAGGGATACTTTATGAACTTTATAAACTAAGAGAGGCTGTCATAAACAGCCTCTCGTCTGGTTTATTGATTTAGTAGTTGGAAATATACAATATCTTCCCACCCGTTACCCCGGCGCAGCCAGTTTTTGCGGTAACCGGTTTGCACGAAACCGAGTTTCTCGAACAGTTTCCGGCTGCCGATGTTGCCACTGGGCACGCTACTGTATATCTGGTTCAGTCCCAGCGTTTCGAAACAGTAGTCTATCATCAAGCGGATAGCAGAAGTAGCGAATCCTTGTTTTTGGTTTTCGCTGTCGTGAATCATGATACCGATACCTGCACGTTGGTGATAAGGATCGAAGTCGTAAAGATCGACTAATCCTACACGTGTTTGAGGTTCAATCCGTTCCACCATCAAGCGCAATTGCTTGGTGGTATAGATATCCAGATGGCACGTTTCAATGTATTTTTTTAACGTGAATATAGAGAATGGGGTGAGTGTATCACTGACTTCCCATAAATCCATATCGTTCTCCCATTTGTACAAGTATTCCAAGTCCTCCGGTTCAAGGGCTCTCAAGCGAATAGTGTCATCCTTTACCATAGTTGTTGTATAATTTTCGTGTATAAGTTCATTTTATCGCTTCCAAATATAGCAATTTCCCGCTTTGGTTGTTGTTAAATCAAGGAATAAATTAAAAAATATTACCTTTGTCAAGTTAAGAATCAAGAATTGTAATAGCTCGTAGTTCATGTATAATTTATTATCTATCGTGGGAGCGACCGCAACGGGGAAAACAGCTTTGGCTGTACGGTTGGCGGCGGAATTGAAGGGAGAAATCATATCGGCGGATTCCCGGCAGATTTACCGGGGAATGGATATCGGTACGGGTAAGGATTTGGGAGAATATGTTTACGAGGGGCAGCCGGTGCCTTTCCATCTGATTGATATCGCGGATGCGGGTTTCCGTTTCAATCTTTTCATGTACCAGCAGGAATTTCTAAAGGTGTGGAATGATTGCCGGAGTCGGGGAGTGTTTCCCGTGATGTGCGGGGGAAGCGGCTTGTACGTGGAGTCGATATTGAAAGCGTATCGCATGACTCCGGTTCCGGAGAATCCGGAATTACGGGCACGTTTGTCCGGGAAGTCTTTACCGGAGTTGGCAGAATTACTGGCGTCTTATCGCGATCTGCATAACACGACGGATACCGATACCGCCAAACGGGCTATCCGGGCTATAGAGATTGCGGAGTATTATAAAACACATGAACCGGTGAAAGGCGAGTTCCCCGAAATTCAATCGCTGGTTGTCGGGGTGTTGTTCGACCGGGAAAGTCGCCGTCAACGAATCACGGAGCGGCTGCACGCGCGTTTGCAATCCGGCATGGTGGAGGAAGTGAAAGGATTACTGGATAGCGGTATTAAACCGGAGGATTTGATTTATTACGGTTTGGAATACAAGTATCTCACTCTTTATCTTACCGGAGAATTGAGTTATGACGATATGGTGGAGCAATTGAATATCGCTATTCACCAATTTGCCAAACGCCAGATGACTTGGTTTCGCAAGATGGAACGCGACGGTTTTGATATTAAATGGCTCGACGGCAATATGCCGCTTGACGAGAAAGTCGGGCAGGTGATGGAGTGGATGAATCAGTGCCCGTCGCAACCACAATGGTGATCATGGTGGTGATGGTCGTCATTCTCGTCCTCTTCTTCATCGTCGTGGTGAAGTAGTTCTTCGAGGTGCAGGAGCGTGTCTTCCAGCAGGAAATTCTTGTTTTCATCGCTGTTTGTTTGGAGGCGTTTGATGGCGATATGTATTTTTTCTTCGGGGATTTTACCACCTAGATTTTCGATTACGGTGGAGGCTTCCAGTGCCGTGATAAAGTCTTCGTTTAATAACATATCCACGAATACATCGAGGTATTCAGAGAAATCAATGGCGGATTCCCAACAAATACGCAGGAGGTTTGCTTTCCCCGACTCGCTTGTCGCGTTGATAAGTTTGTCCATCAAAATGGTTTTGAAGTCGGAATCTTTCACGTCTGAAAGTAATGACGTGATGTTTGTTATTACGGTTGTATCTTGACTGCGTAATAGAATATCCAGCAATTCCGATGCGATAGAGATATCGCCTTCTTGTTTGATTTGCTCGATGGCACTTTTCACGACTTCCATGTCGCTATCTGCCAACTGCTTTAGTATATCTTGTTTGTTTTCCATGTTGTCCTTATATATAAAAATGTATCCGATACCCGAAAGTATCGGATACAAATATAAGGATCATTTACGGGATTTCTTCGCTCTGGGGTGGAAATTTGTAACCGTGTCCCGGGTGAAGTTGTTATCCAAATGCGTGTAAATTTCTGTTGTTAAAATAGATTCGTGTCCCAACATATCCTGCACCGTACGAATATCCGCACCGCCGTTCACGAGGTGGGATGCAAACGAGTGACGGAAGGTATGGGGAGATACGACCTTGCTCAATCCTGCACGGCGAGCCGTTTCTTTGATGATATTGAAGATCATCACACGGGAGAGGGCTTTCCCCATCTTGTTCAAGAATAGAATGTCCTCGTGTCCTCTCGCTTTTTTCATTTTATCCCGGTCTTTCTTCAGATAGCAACGAATCTCGTCTTTAGCTCTTGCTCCCAGCGGAACAATCCGTTCCTTGTTGCCTTTTCCCTCGATTTTGATGTATCCGGTGCGGAAATTGATCTGGGAGAGTTTCAAATTCACAAGTTCGGATACTCGCAAGCCGCAAGAATAAAGAGTTTCCAGAATTGCTTTATTGCGTTGACCTTCTTGTTTATTCATGTCTATACTGTCGATCATCGCTTCGATTTCCTCAACGCTTAGTATGCTTGGAAGCGAACGTCCGATTTTCGGGGAGTCCAAAGAAGTTGCCGGGTTAAGTCCGATAGTCCCGTCGTACAGCAAGTATTTGAAGAAAGATTTTATACTCGAAATACTTCGCGCTTGCGTGCGAGGGGTAACCCCGGTATCTTTCAATACCATGAGAAATTCGTTCAATACATTATAAGACGCCTCTTTTGGATCTAATGGAGGAGTCAATTTTTCGCAATAAGCTGCTAACTTTCTGATGTCGTTCAGATAGGCCTCTACCGAATTTGGAGATAGCGATTTTTCTAAGACCAAATATGTCCGAAAACTATCTATCGTTTCGTTCCAAGTCATGTTTAACCGTGTTACAATATAAATAATACAAATTCTAATTCACCACTTTCACCTATATAAAGAGAACTATATAAGTTTTCGCCAGCTAAAGATAGAAGTTTTTTTCGTGACTTGTAACACTTTTGTCGAGTTTAACGTAAAAAAAATCCATGAAGGCTTTTGTAATAAAAATTTAATTGCCGAAATGCGGCACACGGAATCCCCGTTCGTCGTTTTTTTGTTAATTTCGCGAAAGATTAAAAACAAATGTTATGAAGGTATTGATTTTAAATGGACCGAATCTCAATTTGTTGGGTGTCAGAGAAAAAAGTATTTATGGAGAAACTTCTTTCGATGATTATCTGGCGGGGTTGAGAGAGTTTTACAAGATGGTGGAGATCGATTATTACCAGTCTAACGTGGAGGGGGAGTTGATTAATAAAATTCATGAGGTAGGCTTCGCGTGTGACGGTATTATTCTCAATGCAGGGGCTTACACGCATACTTCGATAGCTATCGCGGACGCTATTTCGGCTATTTCATGCCCCGTGATTGAGGTGCATATCTCGAATACGGCGAAACGGGAGCCTTTCCGGCACGTTTCTTACTTGACGGCTGTTTGCCGGGGGGTGATTGCCGGATTCGGTTTGAAATCTTACGAGTTGGCGTTGCAGGCTTTATTGGACGAATGATTTTTTAGATTTATAATATAGAATATGAAGAAGACAAAGATTGTGGCTACCATATCCGACAAGAGATGTGATGTGGAGTTTTTGGAGAGTTTATACCGCGCGGGCATGAATGTCGTGCGGTTGAATACCGCTCACCAAGATATCGAGCAGGCGTTGAAGGTAGTGGAAAACGTTCGGAAAGTTTCTGACGATATAGCCATATTGATCGATACGAAGGGACCGGAAGTACGCACCATGTTGATGGACGAACCCATGCACGTGGACCGGGGAGAAACGGTTTACCTGACCGGTGATCCGGAGTTGAAGATGGAAGGTAAATTAATTCATGTTTCCTACCCGTATTTCGCGGAAGATATAAAGGTGGGGGACAAGGTGCTGATTGACGACGGGGACGTGGAACTTGTGGTCGTGGAAAAACATCACCATAGTTTACAGATGATGGCGACGAACGAGGCTACAATCAAGAACCGGAAAAGCGTGAACGTGCCGGGGGCTTCGTTGAAATTACAATCTTTAAGTGATAAAGACCGGGCTTTTATTGATTTCGCGGTGGATAATCATTTGGATTTTATCGCCCACTCTTTCGTGCGCAACAAGGAAGACGTGATGGCTGTACAGGCGATACTGGATGCCCGTGACAGTAAAATCAAGGTGATTGCCAAAATAGAGAATCAGGACGGAGTGGATAATATAGACGAGATTCTGGATTATGCCTATGGGGTAATGGTTGCCCGCGGGGATTTGGGAATCGAGATCGAGGCGGAGAAGATACCGAAGATTCAGCGATATATCGTGAAGAAGTGTATCGAGAGCAAGAAACCCGTGATTATCGCCACGCAGATGTTGCACACGATGATCGAGCATCCCAGACCTACGCGGGCGGAGATCAGTGATATCGCCAACGCTGTCTACATGGGTACCGATGCTATCATGTTGAGCGGTGAAACGGCTTACGGGGCATACCCGGTGGAGGCGGTGACCGTGATGCGGGAAGTGGCGGAGGAGAACGAGGGTACTGTGCCGCCGGATGCCGGGAGAAGTTTGGTACGTATCAATAATGAGATTACCGCGGCGTTAGCCCGTTCTGCCGTGAAAACGGCTTTGATGCTGCCCATTAAGGCTATCGTGGTGGATACTTTGTCCGGTCGTACGGCACGTTACCTGTCGGCTTTCCGGAGTGATCTGCCCGTGTATGCCCGTTGCTATAACGAGCGGGTGATGCGGGAATTGGCATTGTCTTTCGGTATATATCCTTATTACACGGAAAAACCGATGTCCCGTGATGAGTTTATGAACGACCTTCCCGAAATGTTGATGAAGCAGGGTATCAAGGACGACGATTATGTCGTGGTTGTCGGCGGTAGTTTCGGACGGGGAAAGGGAGCTTCGTTTATTGAAGTTTGTAAGATTGGAGAAATAAGATAAGACAAAAAGAGAGCCGGCTTTTTTAAGCCGGCTCTCTTTTTGTCTTATCTTATTTCTTTTCTTTCAGTATATCTCTGATTTCGGTTAGTAATGTTTCTTCTTTCGTGGGGGCGGGAGGTGCCGCGGGGGCTTCTTCTTTCTTTGTCCGTAGATTATTCATGAACTTGATGGCGATAAAGATGGAGAAAGCGATGATCAAAAAATCGAGCGTTGTCTGTATAAAATTACCATAATTAACGGTGACAGCCTCGATCATTTTCCCGGTCGCCTCGTCCGTGTGGGCGTGTTTTAGCACGATGTGCAGGTTCGTGAAGTTAATACCGCCGATCAACATACCCACGAGAGGCATGATGATATCACTGACAAGAGAGGATACAATTTTCCCGAAAGCACCACCGATAATGATACCGACTGCCATATCCACTACGTTCCCTTTCAGGGCAAATGCTTTGAATTCATCCAAGAGTTTCATATTTCGATATTTTTTTGGTTATATAATTTGTGTATTTGAACGGTTAAACTTTCAAAATGTTGTAAAACTACATGAATTATTTTTATCCGCGTAGAAATGAAGGGAGAATTTTGCATTATTATTGTAATTTTGTGAGGGTAAAAATGGATGTAATGGAAGAGAAAAATAGGGAAAAGCAAATATATAGGGTCACTATTGTCGGTTCGATAGCGAATTTTGGGCTTTTGGTTTTCAAGTTCGTGGCAGGGATACTCGGGAAGAGTAGCGCCATGATTGCCGATGCCGTGCATTCCCTTTCCGATTTCATCACGGATATTATTGTTCTGGTATTTGTCAAAGTTTCCGCCAAACCGAAGGATACCGGACACGATTACGGGCACGGGAAGTATGAAACGCTTGCCACGGCAATCATCGGTTTGGTGCTGTTAATGGTCGGGACTGGGATTTTCTGGAGTGGATTGAGCAAGATTATTGCCGTTTCAAAAGGTGAGGAGATCGGGAGTCCCGATATGATCGCTCTCATCGCGGCAATTGTTTCAATCGTGGTAAAGGAGGTGCTTTATCGCTATACCGCGATCGCGGGGCGGCGGGTGCAGAGTCAGGCGGTGGTGGCCAACGCGTGGCATCATCGTTCGGATGCTTTCTCTTCGATTGGTACGGCTTTAGGTATTGCCGGGGCTATCTTTCTGGGGAAGGATTGGCATATTCTTGACCCGATAGCGGCGGTGATCGTGAGTGTTTTTATCGTGAAAGTATCCATCCAATTGCTGATTCCCTGTATGAATGATCTGCTGGAACGTTCGTTACCGGAGGAAGTAGAGAAAGAAATTATTACTATTATAAATAAAGATCCACAGGTGAAAGATCCGCACAACTTGCGTACTCGTCGTATCGGTAATGATTTTGCAATCGAGGTGCATATTCGGGTTCAGCCGGATATGACGGTTCGGGAGGCGCATGTGGTGGCCACGGGCATCGAGAACCGTTTGCGTGCAAGGTACGGGAAGCGTACTCATGTGGCGGTACACGTGGAACCTGTGAAAAATGGAAAGATTGAAGAATGAGAAGAATCGTGTGGTGGTATGCCGCGGTGTGTTGTGCGGCGGTATTGTTCGGGGCTTGTAAGGAGGAACAGAAAAGCAAACGCCCCTTCGTGTATTTCACAAATTATCAGCGTACTTTTAATGATCTGAATGATCGGCATCTGTCCTCGGCAAAACGCTTGGGGATAACTCCCTTGACTTCATCGGGGGAGTTGAGTAAAGCTGACAGGACGCTGAAAGAGATAAAGACTTGTAGCTTGTTCAAAGTCGACAAGCTCACGCACTCCGAGCCTTATCTGGTGCCGGAGGCTTGTGAGTTGCTGGGAACGATAGCCCGTAATTTTAAAGATTCACTTTACCAAAAGGGCTTGCCCGCGCATAGTATTGTCGTGACCAGCGTGTTGCGCACGGGGTCGAGCGTGAAGAATCTGCGGAAAAAGAACATTAACGCCAGTGTCAACTCTGCCCACGTGTACGGTACCACGTTTGACATCGCGTATGCCCGTTTTGAAAAGGACGGACGCAAAGATGCCCCCGGGGATAAGTTGAAGAGCGTGCTGGCAGACGTGTTGCAGGATTTGCGCTTGCAGAAGAAATGCTACGTCCGTTACGAGTATAAGCAGGGGTGTTTCCATATCACGGTACGATGAGGTTTGAATGTTAATATTACTTATTTCTGCATTAAGACAGTCACACGATCTTTGAAAATTTCGTATGACTTCTGTTTATAAAAGGAAGTGTATGAAAAAGAGTCTTGTTGCTTTGGCATTCGGAACCTTAGGGTTGGGTATTGCCGAGTTCGTGATGATGGGAATATTGCCCGATATCGCCGCCGATATGCATATTAGCATCGCTACTGCCGGTCATTTGATATCCGCGTACGCGTTAGGTGTTTGCGTGGGTGCGCCCGTGCTGATACTGGCACGGAAATATCCGTTGAAACATATATTACTGGGATTGGTGGTAATGATTATGCTGGGAAATACTTGCGCGGCCTTGGCTCCCAATTATTGGGTGATGTTGTTTGCCCGCTTTCTGTCCGGGTTGCCTCACGGGGCTTATTTCGGGGTGGCTTCTATCGTGGCGGAGAAACTTGCCGACAAGGGGAGAGGCTCGGAAGCGGTTTCTATCATGATCGCGGGTATGACCATCGCGAATCTGTTCGGGGTCCCTCTCGGAACGGCGTTGAGTGCATCCATTTCATGGCGGTTGACGTTCGGGCTTGTCGGTTTTTGGGGAATACTTATTTTGTATTTTATATGGCGCTGGGTGCCGCAAGTGGAAGGTGTACCGGATACCGGGCTGCGGGGACAATTCCGTTTTCTGAAAACTACTGCCCCTTGGTTACTGTTGGGAGCGACGTTGTTAGGCAACGGTGGTACTTTCGCGTGGTATAGTTATGTCACCCCTCTTTTGACACACGAGGCGGGCTTCCCCGCTCACACGATTACATTTCTGATGATATTGGCAGGATTCGGTATGGTTGTCGGAAATCTCACGGGCGGGCGACTTGCCGATCGCTACACGCCGGGAAAGGTGGCTGCTGTTGCGCAGGGCACGATCGGGTTAAGTTTGCTGTTAATCTTTTTCTTTGCCGGGATGTCATGGGTGACTGTGATACTCATGTGCGTGTGTACGGCTTGTTTGTTTGCTGTGTCCAGTCCGCAACAGGTATTGCTGATTCGTTACTCGAAAGGAGGCGAGATGTTGGGTGCTGCCAGCGCGCAAGTCGCTTTCAACTTGGGAAACGCCATCGGGGCATACGCCGGGGGCTTGCCGTTGCAGGCAGGACTCGATTATCGCTATCCCGCTTTGGTCGGGGTTCCTTTTGCCGTGGTCGGTTGTCTTCTTCTCGTGATATTCTCCCGGAAATTCGAGCGGCATTCTTGAATGTTATATTATCTTTGTGGGATAATATAAATCACGGAATATGAAAGTAGGAATTATTCGTTGTCAGCAGACGGAGGATCTTTGTCCCGCCACCACTTGTATCAAGTGTGCTTCGGGAGGAAAATTGGCGTTCGAGGGTGTAGGGCCTTCCGAGATCGTGGGTATCGTTTCTTGCGGCGGTTGTCCCGGTAAACGGGCGGTGAGTCGCGCGAAGATGTTGGTTGACAGGGGGGCTGAGGTGATCGCTTTGGCGTCATGTATTTTTAAAGGAACACCCATCGGGTTCCCGTGTCCCCATGCCGCACAGATGAAAGCGGCTATCGTGCGGAAGGTGGGGGAGAACATTCAAGTGCTGGATTACACGCATTGAGAATGAAATCCGCGGCATTCAAGCGTTGACTTTCCATGTCCCTATATTCCGTTCGGTAGCAATAAATTCCACGCCCACTTTCACGAGTTCACGTCCGTCGGCAGAGTAAGGAATAAGATACCCCCGGTCGTCTATTTGCGCGAGGGCTTCCTCTACCGTGCCATCGAGTTTGAACTCGAACACGTAAATATATTTTGGCGTTTTCACCACGGCGTCCGCCCGTCCCTTGGCACTCCGTACTTCTGCATCTGTGAATTGTCCCATTAACTTGAACACGAGGTAGAACACTACTTGGTAATCCCGAAACGCCGCGGGCGGCTCAAGAAGCAAGGGGCGCTCTTTGCCGCGATTTGCCACATTAGCGCCGTTTTGTCAACGTACAAGAAGTTCTCTCTTCGTATTTTCTCGAATGTCTGTATCCCCACGGGGAGTTTTCTCATTAGGTTCACGCCCATGTTATACTGTTTCGCATCTACACAAAGGTAGGAATAACAATTGAAAATGAAAAGATTCACGAGGCAAGACTGTATTTCAATAAAGGAGGGGCAATTCCTTCTACAAACTCCTCCGTCTGCTTCGCATCCACCTCCTCTATAAACAGAGGAGGAGCTGGTGACTTTTACCGAAAACGGTAAGTAATTCAGCTCTCCCTCTGTTTATAGAGGGAGTACCCCGAAGGGGTGAGGGAGTTTTTAGAAGAAAAGACTTTTAACACATCCTCGCCGGAATACTGCACAAGGGAAGTAGAGGGAGTGTTTTGGGTATTATTTCTTCTCTTGTAGTGCTTCTTGTAATAATTTTACTTTTTCTTGTTCGGCTTTCAACATACGTTCGTAAAGTTCAATAACCTTATCTATCGGGTTGAAAGTATATTGATTTAAAGCTGTTTTTAAAGTAGAGGTATCATTGCTTGTGAATGTGTTTGCAACAATATTAACAACAGCCTCGTCTGTTGTATTTTTTATAGCTTCTACCGGAATCTTCAGAATTTCTGCAACTTTATTCAAAGTTTCATCGTCAATTTCTTCCTTCTGTTCCAATTTCGATACAGCTTGCTGAGTCATGTTTAATTCTAAAGCAAGTGTTTCCTGTTTTATTCCGAGAATATCCCTGTATCGTTTGATATTCTTCCCTTGGTGTGCTTTCGGCATAGTGATCGTATTGGTATCCATATTTAAAGTATAAAATTATTAACAAAATTGCAGATTGTAAAGATACAAATCTATTTTATTTTACAACTATCGGGTTGTATTTTACAACGGTTGATTGTTAAATACTCTCCTAATTCTTCCCTTCTTTGCCATAAAATCAATCTTATGCAAAGTAACGGAAAAAAGAAGATTAAGCCAAAAATTCGGGCAAGGACTTTCATTGATATTGAAACAATTTAGATTTTGTCCTCTTTATCAATTTAAAATCTTTATTCACGATGGATTACTACAAAAGTGAAATAGCTTATTTGGTTTCTTTAATAATGCAACTTAAAGCTTGTGCGCCACAAAGCGTGATAGACAAACTAGGTATTCAAAAAGCAGAGAAATACCTTGACCGACCGGAGATTGCGGATTGGGATTGGGAAGATGAATCCTCGGAAAACCAATTTCTTTTTCTGACCTTTCTACAAGTCAATATTTGTATTTGCGAGATGGCTTTAGAACAGTTCAAAGAAAAATAATAGTCTATATTCTACTCCATTTCATGCTGTATTCGCTTGAAAATTGATTATCTTTGCAGGCTCAAATTTTTGAGAGTAAGAACGTGTTATATAATAGATTGATAATAAAGATACAAATATAGACTATGGGTTTACAGTGTGGAATAGTCGGTTTGCCAAACGTGGGAAAGTCGACACTATTTAATTGCTTGAGTAATGCCAAGGCGCAATCGGCGAATTTTCCCTTTTGCACGATCGAGCCGAACGTGGGAGTAATCACGGTGCCGGACGAACGGCTGAATAAGCTGGTTGAGTTGGTGCAACCTCAAAACGTGGTGCCTGCCGTGGTGGAGATCGTGGATATTGCCGGGTTGGTGAAAGGAGCCAGCAAGGGCGAAGGGTTAGGTAACAAATTTTTATCCAATATCCGGGAAACGGATGCTATCATTCACGTGTTGCGTTGTTTTGACGATGATAATATCGTGCACGTGGACGGTAAGGTAGATCCCATTCGGGATAAGGAAACGATTGACACGGAATTGCAATTGAAAGACTTGGAAACGGTGGAAAACCGTTTGGCGAAAGAGGAGAAAAAAGCGCAGACGGGAGGCGATGCCAAAGCTAAACGGTTGGTGGAGGTGTTGCATCTTTATAAAGATGCCTTGGTGCAGGGGAAATCTGCCCGTTCCGTGCAGTTGAACGATTTGCAGCAAGAGGTGGCGAGAGAGTTGATGTTGCTGACGAATAAACCGATACTGTACGTTTGTAACGTGGACGAGGCTTCCGTGGTGAAGGGCAATAAATACGTGGATATGGTGCGTGAGGCGGTGAAAGACGAGGGGGCAGAGGTACTGGTGATCGGTGCCGCTATCGAGGCGGATATTGCCGAGCTGGAAACCTACGAGGAAAAGCAACTTTTCTTGGAAGACTTGGGACTGGACGAGGCGGGAGTGAACAAGTTAATCCGTACGGCTTATAAATTGTTGAATCTGAGAACCTATTTCACGGCAGGAGTGAAAGAGGTGCGGGCGTGGACGTTCAAGAACGGTATGAAAGCCCCGCAAACCGCCGGAATTATACATACCGATTTCGAGAAAGGGTTTATCCGCGCGGAAGTAATTAAATATGATGATTTCGTTGCACTTGGTTCAGAGGCAAAATGCAAGGAAGCCGGAAAAATGTCTGTCGAGGGGAAAGATTACGTGGTGCAGGATGGTGATATGATGAATTTCCGGTTTAATGTCTGATATCCATACACTTCCCGTGATGCCGGGAGGGGATTCCTGTTGTACTTTTGGCACGGGAGAATCCGGGGATATTCTCGTGAAATAAAGAAGAGATAAGGGTGTAATAAGGGATCAAAGACGTTACACCTTCGATACAAAGACGTTTCAAAGACGTTCACGAACGTCTTTGAAACGTCTTTGATCAGAAAATGAAAGAAGCGTGTTGCCTGTCTTCATCTTTATCTCTTCTTTATTTCTTCTTTATTTCTTCTTGTCTTTTTCTTGTCCGGTTATATAAATGGGTATTGCTCTTTACTTTATGAACTTTTTTTTTGTCATATTGGGCTTAATAGACTATCTTTGCCTATATATCTAAAATGAGATTACTATGGAAATGCTGGTAACCAGAAAGCTCCCGATCGGGATACAGACATTCGAGAACATTCGTACGGCTAATTATTTGTATGTAGACAAGACTGCACTCGTGTGGCGGATAGCCAACACGGGAAAACCCTACTTCTTCAGTCGTCCGCGACGTTTTGGGAAAAGTTTGTTGCTCTCGACCTTCGAGGCTTATTTTTCCGGGCGGAAAGATTTGTTCGAAGGGTTAGCGATAGAGGGAATGGAGAAGGAGTGGAATGTGCATCCCGTGTTTCATCTTGACTTGAATGCCGAGAAGTATGACAGGCCGGAAGGATTGTATTCTATCCTCGATAGGTACCTGAAGATGTGGGAAGCCCGCTGGGGAAAAGACGAGGGAGAAACAACCCCGTCAGGACGTTTTTTCGAGGTTATCCGTCGTGCTTACGAGCAATCCGGTCGTGAAGTTGTCGTGCTTATTGACGAGTATGACAAGCCGCTTCTGCAGGCGCTCGGGAGAGATGATGCTTTGCTCGCGAATTACCGTGACTCGTTGAAAGCTTTCTATGGAGTACTCAAGAGTGCCGACCGTTACCTGCGTTTTGTGTTCCTCACCGGGGTGACGAAGTTTTCGCAAATCAGCGTGTTCAGCGATCTCAACCAGTTGAATGATATTAGCATGGACTATAATTATGCCACGCTTTGCGGTATCACTCTTGAAGAATTGAAAGAAAACTTCCAGCCGGAAATAACTCAATTGGCAGCCATCAACGGCGTGACAACCGATGATATATTGACGAAAATGACGGCGCTGTACGACGGCTATCATTTTCACCCGAGGGGAGAGGGAATGTTCAACCCGTTCAGCGTGCTGAACACGTTCTACAAGCAAGAGTTCGGCAGCTATTGGTTCCAGACCGGAACGCCGACCTTTCTAGTGGAGTTGTTGAAGAAGAGTGATTATGACTTGCGCGAGTTGCTGGACGGCGTGGAAGCCCCGGCTTCTTCTTTCACCGAGTACCGGGTGAATGCCGACAACCCGATTCCCCTGATCTTTCAGAGCGGTTATCTGACGATCAAGGATTATGACAAAGAGTTTCAGACATATACGTTAGCTTTCCCGAATGACGAGGTGAAGTACGGTTTCATAGATTTCCTTGTTCCTTTCTACACTTCTTTGGCGGAGGAAGAGCGAGGGTTTTATATCGGTAAATTTGTTCAAGAACTCCGTGTCGGCAATGTCGATGCCTTCATGAAACGGTTGCGGGCATTCTTTGCCGATTTCCCTTACGAGTTGAATACCCGCACCGAGCGTCATTATCAAGTCGTGTTTTACCTCGTCTTCAAGTTAATGGGACAATTCACGGAAGCCGAGGTGCGCAGTGCCCGTGGACGGGCGGATGCAGTGGTAAAAACACCCAAGTACATATACGTGTTCGAGTTCAAACTTGACGGTTCTGCCGAACAGGCTTTGCAACAGATTGACGATAAAGGTTATCTCCTGCCTTACGCTGTTGATGGTCGGGAACTCGTGAAGGTCGGCGTTGATTTCAATGCCGCGGAGCGCAATATCGGGAACTGGATTTATTGATTTTCCTCAATTTCCCTGTTCGCCACGTAATTGCGCCATTTCTCGATAAGCTGTTGCATATCTCGCGGGACTTCCGAGTTGAAGTCCATCCATTCGCCGGTGGCGGGATGCTCGAAGCCGAGAGTTTTGGCGTGTAAGGCTTGACGGGGACAGGTGGTGAAACAGTTTTGCACGAATTGTTTGTATTTCGTGAATGTAGTTCCTTTCAGTATCTCGTTGCCGCCGTATTCGGGATCATTGAACAGGGGATGTTTGATTGATTTAAAATGTGCCCGTATCTGGTGGGTACGTCCGGTTTCCAGCACGCACTCGACTACATTCACGTAGCCAAGGCGTTCCAGTACGCGGTAGTGGGTGACGGCATGCTTGCCGTAGTCGCTGCCCTCGGGGAAGACGCCCATCACTTTCCGGTTGGAGATGCTCCTGCCGATATTACCGATGATCGTTCCGGTTTCCTCCTCCAGATTACCCCAGCACACGGCGACATATTTCCTGCTCGATGTCTTGTGAAAGAATTGGGACGCCAATTTGGTTTTGGCTTCTTCCGTCTTCGCGATGACAAGCAAACCGGAGGTATCCTTGTCTATCCGGTGTACCAGTCCCGGTCGGGGATCGTTTTCCTTGAATAGAGGGTTGCCTTTCAAGTGCCACGCGAGGGCGTTCACGAGAGTGCCCGTGTAATGCCCGTACGAGGGATGTACCACCATGCCCGGCTCTTTGTTGATAACCAGCAGGTAATCGTCCTCGTAAACGATGCGGAGCGGTATATCTTCCGGGATAACACGGATTTCCCGTTTCGGGTGAGGCAACATCAAGGTCACGAGGTCTTTCGGCTTCACCCGGTAATTTGATTTCACGGGTTTGCCGTTTACCTGTACGCATTGGGCTTCTGCCGCCTCTTGTATCTTGGTGCGCGACACGTTTGGCAGACGGTCTACCAGAAAACGGTCGATGCGCAATAAATTCTGTCCGGGATCGACTTCCAGACGGAAATGTTCGTAACTTTCCTGTTCCTGCTCCGGTTCGTCCTCGCTTAATTCTTCAAGCTCTTCTAATTCTTCTTCTATCATGGTAATTGCTCCTCGATGGACAGGGAGTCCAGTGCCGTTATTTTTTGTGCGTCTTTCGTGAGGTAGAGTTTTATGTCTCCCCCCATTTGCATGGTCATGTTTTCTTCTGCCTCGGGTTCTTGCTGGTATATGATTGCCGTCATCCGGTCGGCTTCCGTTCTCACGGTGTTGTCGGGGATGATCTCTCCGATATTCAGAAAAGCGTATAACGTGATGTTTCTTGCTTCGGCGAGCGTTTTGCCGAGCAGATAGGGTATGGCTACTTGATTGTTGGGGGTATTGCCGTTACCCAGCACGATATCCACGGTTTCTCCTTTCTGGAGAATCGTGTCGGGTTGCAACACGGTTCCTTTATACTTGAAGTCAAGCACGAGATTCCTGTAATTCGACGGGGCATATTCGATTCTGCCGATGTTCAGACCGAGGTTGCGCAAGCGCTGTAACGACTGCCGGAACGCGGTGTTCCGCAAATTGGGAAATATCACTTTCTCCGGAGCGTTGGCGTTGATCGTCAGTTGTATTGCGCGGTTGTTTTTTACACGGGAGTTCGGGGCAGGGAATTGCTCCACTACCGTGCCCGGTTTCGCGTTGTTGTCGTAAATCGAATCCACGACAACGATTTGTAATTTCTTTTCTTTGGCGAACGGGGCAGCCTCTGTCGGGGTGAGTCCCCGCAATTCCGGTACGGCGATGTAATAACCGTGGTTCGTGTATTTATCCAGTTGTTTCAGCACGATATACCCGATCACGAACAACAAGATTGCCGCCACGACAAGGTTGACGAGTAAAACGATAATATGTCCTTTTTTGAAGAAACTCATGCGGTTTATAAAGTTTATAAAGTTTATAAGGTTTATAAAGTTTGTGATCCCGTAGAGGAGATCGCGAAACGTTTACTACCTTTATCCTGCAAAAATAAGAGAGATTTTTCAATTATCACTACTATTTTACTATTTTTGCTCGGAAAATAAGTATTCAAAAGATGGTAAGATTTGCATTTTTACTCCTGTTGGTATGCGTTTCAGGATATATTAACGCGCAAGAAGTCAAGATAGAGAAGTCAAAGGAATTGATCGTGATTGGTGGAAAATCTTTTTATCTGCACACGGTTCAACCCAAACAGACGCTTTTTTCTATTTGTAAGGCTTATGGGGTGGCGGTCGACGAGGTGAAAGCCTTGAACGGGAAGAAAGATAACGCCCTTTCCGTGGGCGAGGTATTGCAGATACCTCACGTGGAGCCTTTTAAACGGGTGGACGACAAGTATTACTATCATAAGATGCGTCCGAAGGAGACGTTGTATTCTCTTTCCAAGAAATTCGGGATCAAGTTGAAACGGATATTGAAGGAGAATCCGGAGTACGACGTGAGCCGACCGATAGCCGAAGGGGCTGTGGTGCGCCTGCCGTTGCGTCAGATTGATCGGGGCGTGTTGGAAGCCGAATTACGCTGGCTCGATCGTCAGGAACAGGAGGCGGCACGGCAGAAACAAGAGGATGAGAAACACGTTGCTCTCTACCCTCCGGCACGCGATTCCTTGGAGGGGATGATGCAACAGGTGGTAGGTGATACCACTTATGTGATTCCGGAGCGGAATTACGAGCGTCGGCACGTGAAAGTGGCTCTTTTGTTGCCTTTGTCTGTGAAAGATAATAAGTTACCATTTACTCCGGAGGAGATTCCGGTGGACACGACAGGGGTGAATATTCGTAATGAAAGGTGGCGTTTGAGTGATAAGTCTACCCAGTTCCTGCAATTTTATGAAGGATTTTTAATGGCGGCGGATAGTTTGAAACGACAAGGCTACACGATTGATATACATGTCTATGATACGGAGCGTGACGCTAACGCCACACAGGCGGTGATCGGGGAGTTGAACGGATTATCGCCCGATTTGATCGTGGGTCCCGTTTACGCGAACACGTATAAGTTAGTTGCCGAGCAGCTCCAAAACAGGGTGATCCCCATGATTTATCCCCTCTCGGCGAGAAGTGGGGAATTGTCCCGCTTTCCGAATTTTGTACAGATGAATATTTCCACGCCTTCGCTGGTGGAGGAAATGGCGGATTGGGTTGCCGCTAACGCTCATGGAGCTCATTTGATTCATATCATTCCGGACGGTAATGCCCGTGCCGGGGAGGTGAATCGTTTGCCGGCACTCGTGCGTGCCCGTATGCAGGGTGAGATTGGCGAGCCGATGCTCGATTACCAGTGGCATCCGCGAATGCACGTGGATTCCGTACGCCGGATGTTGCGACCGGACGTGGAGAATATCATCCTTTTCCCGACAGTCAACGAGGCGGCAGCGAGTCGTGTATTGCCCGTGTTATCCGCCTTGAGTGATCATTACCGTATTACCGTGATCGGTTTCCCGGAGTGGTTGAAGTTCACTTCTATTGATGAGGAAATGTTCTACAAGTTGAACGTGAAGGTGATGATGAATAGTTACGTGGATTACCAGAACGAGGATGCCCAAGCGTTTTCCGCGAAGCACAGGGAGTATTTTCATTCCGAACCGAATAATATCGCGAACCGGGCATTCGATATGGCCATGTATTTTATTCCGCTGGTGGAGAGAGAGAGAACGAACACGCTGAACACGCTGCGTAACAGGGAGGATGACGGGATGTTTACCCGCTTCCGTTTCCGTCCGATAAGTGATTTCGGCGGGTTGGAGAACCGGGGATTGTATTTGATTCATTATAGTTCCAAGTATAATATTGTGGTAACGCCGTTAAGGGGAAAGTAAGTTTATAAAGTTTATAAAGTTTATAAGGTTTATAAGGTTTATAGACCCCTGCGGGGCGCTTTGTTCACGGCAACGTGTGTTGCCGATATGATTATCTAAAGGATATTTCGGACTTTATAAACCTTATAAACTTTACAGACCAAAGAGCCGAAGGCTCGAAAGCGGCATCCTTTTTGATAAGAATAAAGAAGTTTGAAATTGCTAAATTAACCCTGCCATGTCAGAATCTATAACTTATACGATAATCCAAAGAAAATACAGAGCGTTATTAAAATCTTGTAAAAATCTTGTTTCTGCCGAGGATGTACGGTTGGTACGTAAGGCATTCGACACCGCTATGAGCAGCGAGGTGAACGTGAAAGGAGTGACGGAGGAGGAACTCGTCCGCTTGATGGATATCGGGATGATTATCACGTCCGAGATCGGACTGGGACGTACTTCGATTATCTGTCTGGTGTTGCGGCGGGTGGTGGAGTCCGGGGGATTAAAGATTGAACAGGTGAAAGCCGTTTTTGGTGACAAGGTGGCACAAATCCTGTCCGGATTGCATGACATCAGCCGTATTTATGCCACTCATCGGGTGGTGGATTCCGATAATTTCCGGAAGTTACTGCTAAGTTTTGCCGAGGATGTGCGGGTGCAGTTGATTTTTTTGGCAGAGAAACTGTATGACTTGCGTCATGCCGACGGTTTGCGTCCCGAGCAACAGCGGGAATTGGCTCGCGAAACAAGTTATATCTATATCCCGTTCGCTCACCGGTTGGGATTGTATAATATCAAATCGGAGATGGAGGATCGAGCCTTGCGTTATAGCGAACCGGAGGTGTACAAGGAGATTTCCTTGAAACTGGAAGGCAGCCGGGAGGCACGCGAGAAGTATATTAACGAGTTTATCACCCCGATTGTCGAGGAGTTCAATAACCGCGGGGTCAAGTTCAAGGTGAAGTGGCGGACGAAGACCATTGCCTCGATTCTGAACAAGATGCGGAAGAAACAGGTGGAGTTCGAGGAAATATACGATATTTTTGCCGTGCGCTTTATCTTGGAGAGTAGCGGGGCGGAGGAGAAGGCGGATTGTTGGCGAGCCTATTCTATCGTGGCGGACAAGTACACGCCCAACCCGCAACGTTTGCGGGATTGGATTTCCGTGCCGAAATCCAACGGGTACGAATCGTTGCAGACGACCGTGCTGGGACCGAAGAATCGTTGGGTGGAGGTGCAGATTCGCACGGAACGCATGGATGAAGTGGCGGAAAAGGGATTTGCTGCCCACTGGAAATACAAAGGCGGTTCTTCGGACAAGGCGATTGAAGAGTGGCTGACCGAGTTGCGCGAGATACTGGAGAGTTCCGATGTCGGTGCTGTCGATATGCTCGACGATATCAAGATTAATTTGCAGGATAAGGAAGTACACGTGTTCACCCCGGCAGGGGATTTGAAGACGTTGCCGGCAGGGGCTACTTTGTTGGACTTCGCCTACGCGATACACACGGGAGTGGGTTCCCGTTGCGTGGGGGGGAAGGTGAACCAGCGGAACGAGACGCTGCGTTACGTGTTGAAGAACGGCGATCAAGTTGCTATTCTTACCTCGAATAATCAGCAGCCGAGTGCCGATTGGTTGAATATAGCGATTACCTCGAAAGCCCGTAATAAAATCCGGCAGTTTCTGACCGAACATTCCCGCGCGCAAGCGACGCTGGGAAAGGAGATGCTGGCTCGCCGTTTTAAAAACTGGAAGTTGGAGTTGACCGACGAGGTAATCCACCGCCTGCAACAACATTATAAATATAAGTTCGCTATTGATCTCTATCAAGCCATTGCCGAGGAGAAACTTGATATGGCGGGAATCAAGGAATTTATTACCAAGCCGAAAGAGGAAGAACGGGCTGCGACCACTCCCCGGGAGGAAGTGCAGGTGATGCCCACCCGCCCGATTAGCGAGGATGTGTTGTTAATCGACCGGAACGTGGATAACGTGGTCTACAAGTTCGCGCAGTGTTGCAACCCCGTGTTCGGTGACGATATTATCGGTTTCGTTTCCATCGGGCAGGGCATCAAGATTCATCGGGCAGAGTGCAAGAACGCCCTCGACCTGCAACGCCGTTATCCTTACCGCATCGTGCAGGCGGCGTGGACAAAGGCGGGCTCAACGTCTTATCAAACCGTTTTGAGTATCGTGGGACGGGAGGATGCCGGGATGGTAACTAAAATTACCGAGGTGATCTCGAAAGACCCGAAGATCAGTTTGCGCGGCTTGTCTATCAATTCGAGTGAAGGGTTGTTTGACGGGCAAATCACCGTGTTGGTAAGTGACACGGATCATCTGGCGCAGTTGATTTCCCGTTTGAAACGGATTCAAGGAGTCATTCGGGTGTATCGTCAAGATTCGGTGAAGGAATAAGCCTAAAAGAATATCTATATTTGTTTTATGGTTGGGCAATCTGTTCTTAACTCTTGCCTAACCTCATGAACGTATCATGGACGTATCATGAACGTAGCATAGACGTAAATTTGCGTTTATGCTACGTTCATGGTGTGTATATACAAGATTTTTGTGCTTAGGCAACGATTATGCAATGAACATTCAAATGTTTACAAGAAGTCATTGTATCTATTTGATAATTTGTTCTTTCGTTAATTTATTTATGAATTAATAAATGATCGTTTAATGCGATGCAAATATACATCATTTTTATTTTCCGCAAACTTTTTTGATTGGTTTTTTGGTTCTCTCAATTAGATATTTAGTTTTTGGGCGATTATTCATAAGTGCTTTTTTTGACCGTGTTATTAAACGATGATTTTTTTCTACTAAATAATTTTTTTTGATTTCTTGTCACCCATTTTTATTTTTTCGTTCTCTTCATTATAAACGAGAAATATAATGGCTAAAAATAATAAAGAGATTCGGGACATTTATTTTGAATACTATCGGACGAAACGTTCGAGGGAATTCATGGATCAGCATGATAGTTGGAAGTCGTGGCAGGAGTTGAAGGGAAAGATTGAACGGAAGCGGAATCGTCGGGTGGCGAGGAGGATTTCCGTTGCGGCTACCGTTGCCGTTTTGGTTGCCTTTGCCGCGTATCTGCGTGTCGTTTATGTTCACGAGGAGCGTGAACCCGTGACGGTTGCTGTTTCGTATTCATTTCCGGAAATGAAAAGTAATAAAGCCATTCTTTTATTTGACGACGGGACGAGAGTGGATCTTACCAAGCAAAGCGGAAGGATCGACGTGGACGAGAGTATGGCGGAGATTAGTAATGTCGATCGTCAACTGGTGTACAAATCAACGGAAGCGGCAGTGACGGAGGTGAAATATAACATGCTGTCCGTGCCCCGGGGAGGGGAGTACCAGTTGGTGTTGTCGGACGGGACGAAAGTGTGGGTTAATGCCGAGAGTTCTTTGCGTTACCCGGAATCGTTCGGGGACAGGCGGGAAGTGACGTTAAGCGGAGAGGCTTATTTCGAGGTGGCAAAGGATGCCGCACGTCCTTTTATCGTGCAGGTCGGGGATAATTCGATAGAGGTGCTGGGAACCCATTTTAATGTTTCTTCTTACGAGGAAGACCGGATGTACACGACGCTGGCGGAGGGGAAGGTGAAGGTCAGTCATGCCGGGCAGAGCGTTATCCTGCACCCCAACGAGCAGGCTATGATAAGACCGGAGGTGTCGGGAATCGGGGTGCGGGAAGTGGATGCCTCCCTGTACACGTCTTGGATAAAAGGACGCTTTGAATTCCGGGATACGGAACTCGGTGATATTGCGGCTCAATTGTCCCGTTGGTATGATGTCGAGATTCGTTTCGCGGACGAAAGTTTGAAGAACAAACGTTTTGCCGGGATTGTTTACCGGGATGAAGAGTTAGGTTTCTCGATCGAGATTATCGAGCGGGTGGCTAACGTGCAGTTTATGCGTAAGGATCATGTTATTTATATCGATCACCCGAAATAGATAAAAAACATAACAGAAAGGGTGGAGCCTTTCTGTTATACTAATAATTAAAAAACCTAATGAATAGGTATTATTTAACCTTAAAATCAATTACAAAGTTATGAGAAAAAAACGATTAAACGAAATTTTTCGTTGGCGAAGTTTTATGATCAGGTGTTTTGTCGCTTGCACGCTGATTTCTTTGGCAAGTACCGGTGTGTTTGCCCAACAGGAGAAGAAAGTCAGTATAAGCGTGAAGGATGTTTTGATTCGGACGGCTTTGGAAGAGTTGCAAAAGAAGGCGGGAATCAATTTTATCTATAACGAGGAGCTTGTCTGTCCGGTGACGAAAATTTCGTTGGAATTTAAGAATGCCCCGTTGCATCGGGTGTTGGACGAGTTGTGCAAAAAGATATCACTTCGCTACGAGTTGAAGAAGGATCTGGTTTTGTTGCTTCCCCTAGAGAAAAAGGATGTGACGGTTAAAAAGGAGTTTTTCACGCTGACGGGTAGGGTGGCGGATGAAAAGCATCAACCTATTGCGGGAGCGACAATCATCGTGAAAGGTACGACGGTGGGGACGGCTACCGGTGTGGATGGGAAATACTCGTTGTATTTGCCAAAATCACTGGGTGTTATTTTGCAATTTTCGTTCGTGGGGATGGAAACGAAGGAGGTGAAATACACGGGTGGGGATACTCTCGATGTTGTGTTGAAGGAGGATGTCAGACAGGTGGATGAGGTTGTGGTAACCGGTTACCAGACTTTGAAAAAACGCTCTCAAGCAGGTTCGTCAAGTAAGGTCAACGCGTCTGATCTGGTGCTGAACGGGAGCCAGACGTTGGAACAGGCTTTGCAGGGGAAGATACCGGGAATGATGGTTATGTCCAGAAGCGGATTGACCGGTACCCGGCAGCGGGTGCGGGTACGGGGTACTTCCACGTTGTTGGGAAACGCGGAACCGGTATGGGTGGTTGATGGAGTTATTCAAGAGGATCCGTTGCCTTTTAAATCGAATGACCTGACGAATTTGAATCCTGATAATATGGATATGATCCGGGATTTCGTGGGTGGCGCTATCTCTTGGTTGAACCCGAATGATATTGATAACGTGACGGTTTTGAAAGATGCCGCTTCCACGGCTATTTACGGGGTGAAGGCGGCTAACGGGGTGATTGTGATCACGACGAAGAAGGGGCAAATGGGACGTATGGCGGTGAGTTATAACGGGAATTTCACTTTTGCGCCCCGCATGACTTATAACAAGTTGGAGTTGATGAATTCCCAACAGCGGGTGGAGGTTTCGCGGGAGGCGTATAACACGGGAATCCCGTTGTCGGGTAGTCAGGATATCGGGTATATGGCTTTGGCGAAGGCTTACAAGAACCGGGAGATTTCTTTGGAAGAGTTTTCTGCGCGGGCGAAGCAACTGGAGCGGAATAATACCGACTGGTTTAAGATATTGTTTCGCGATGCCTTTAGCCACAATCATAACGTGAGTATTTCGGGTGGTTCGGACAAGGCTACTTATCGTGCTTCATTCGGGTATCTGGATGATTATAACACGGCGAAGGGTAACGAGAAGAAGCAGTACACGGGTAACATGAATGTTTCCGTTAATTTGTGGGAGAGTGTAACTATCAGTACTTCTTTGGCGGGAAGCGTGCAAAAGACGAAAGGTTTCGTGGGGAATGACCCTTACTCGTATGCCAGTACGGTAAACCGCGCGATCTCGGCTTATGACGAGGATGGGGAACGCTTTTTTTATGCGGACAAGACGAATGGATATTTGTTTAATATCAAGAACGAGCTGGAGCATAGCGGGAACAAGAATACATTGAGTTCGCTTAACGCCGGTTTTAGTTTGCGTTGGAGAATCCTGTCGGATTTGGTGTTCAACACGTCGGTGTCTTATAGTTATTCCTCGGCGAATGGGGAAGCGTATTACGGGGAAGAAACCAATTATATAGCGGTAAAGCGGGGATATAACTATGAGGAGTATGACGTGGGATCGGATGAATATAAAAAGTCCATGCTTCCTCATGGCGGTGAGTTTACCGAATCGAAGAACACGAGTACCACGTGGAGTTGGAGAAATCAGTTGGAATATAATAAAGTGTTCAACGAGCGCCACGCCGTTTCATTGATGGCGGGACAGGAGGCGCGCGGAACCGAGAGAAAAGAGTCGTCGCTTACCGCGTACGGGTATATGCCCAACCGGGGGAAAGTATTCGTGAATCTTCCTCCCGCGGAAATCATCTCCGGTATCGTGACAAAAATTAACCCGTATCTGAGAACGATACCGGAGTTAACGGAGGAGGTCGCCAATTTCTTGTCTTATTACGTGACGGGCAGTTATATGTTTGACGATCGTTACGCTTTTAACGCGAGTGTCCGCGCGGATGCTTCCAATCGTTTCGGGCAGGACAAGAGTGCGCGTTTCCAACCGGTGTGGTCTTTCGGGGTACGTTGGAACGTGGGGTCGGAACGTTGGTTGGCGGGGCAGGATATCTTGAGCGATATGAGTTTGCGCGCTTCTTACGGATTTCAGGGAAACGTGGTAGAGGGCGTGAGCCCGGAGTTGATAGCGATGGTATCGACTTCGACAACAGATTACGATTATACTTTGAAATTGAAAGATTTACCGGCACCGGAGTTGAAGCAAGAGCGGGTTTCAAACGTGAATTTAGGTGTTGATTTGGGTTTGTTTAAAAACAAGATTAACGGGACGTTCGAGTGGTACCGTAAGAAGACGAAGGATATGGTGGTGGACGTGGGTGTGCCTTATGAAACCGGGGTGCTTTCTCGCAAGATGAATGGTGGCAGCATGAGCAATTCCGGTTGGGATGCTTCGGTAAGTTTTGTTCCGGTGAGGACGAAAGATTGGGTCGTTTCGGTGTCATTGAACACGGGGAAGACGTATAATAAGGTGAAATCGACGATAGAACCGAGCGGAAACTGGAAGGATGCCACTACCGGAAACTTGAACAAGGACGGTTACGCTGTTTCCAGTTTTTGGGCTTTCCGTTTTACCGGTTTGAGCCCGGAACACGGGGGACCGCAGTTCGATTTTACCGGACGGGAATTGGAAGAGGCGAAGACGGATGCTACCGTGTATATGGATTATGCCGGTAAGATGGACCCGGACTTTACGGGAGGTTTGTCGTTTTCCGTTCGTTATAAAACGTGGAGTTTGAGTTCCGCTTTGTACTTGAGTTTGGGAAATCAGTCTTTCTTGGCTCCTCCCGCGCAGGTGTCCACGAGTATCCCGAGTGAATACGAGAATATGTCGAAAGAGTGGTTGAAACGATGGAGAAAACCGGGTGACGAGAAACACACGAATGTTCCTTCATTGCCGAACAGAGTTACAAGCGCGGAGGATATAAAATACACGTTACCGGATAATTCAGCGACGCTCGTGTATAATCCTTACGAATGTTATGCGTATTCGGACATTCGGGTGGTGGATGCATGGTATTTGCGTTGCAATAATATCACGTTGAGCTACACGGTTCCTGCGGAAAGGTTGCCGCGTGTTTTCCAAAACATGAATTTCCAGTGTTCGGTGTCGAATCCGTTCCAGATCCGGAGTAAGGATTTTATGGGGCGCGACCCGGAAGTGGCGTTGGGAAGCCAGCCTTTGCAGAGGGGTGTGTCGTTTAGTGTAAGACTGAGTTTTTAACGGAAAAAATTATGACTATGAGATCGAATGTAATAATCATATTGTTGTTGTGGGGATTGACGGGATGTAGTGACTTTTTGGAAGAGAAGAGCCAAAGTGAAATACGACCTTCCACGGTGAGGGATATGGAGAAGATTCTGGAGGGAGAGGCCTATTTTACCGCTGAAGAGGGGTACGTGTTAAACCGGGGGACGGATATTTTTTCCGATAACATCGGTTGTAACGTGGTGAAGGAATCGTCGTGTGTGACTCTTAAAGAGTTGGAACGTTATCGTTTCGTGTGGGACAAGACGATGTTTGATGAAATTACCGGGAAACAGGATATCAGTTTCTGGCAGGGCCCCTATACGCGGATTAAAGGGTGTAACGTGGTGCTGGACTATATTGACGATATGGAGGGTGATAAGGCGAAACGGGAGCATTTGCAGGGAGAAGCGTATACGTTGCGGGGGTTTTATTACCTGATGTTGGTGAACTTTTTCGGAATGCCTTACAATTACGGGAACCCGGCGGAGAATCCGGGCGTTCCCTTGAGAGTGGCAAGCGGGGTAACTGATGAGCGAGCCTCCCGGGCGAGTGTTGCCGCTTGTTACGAGCGAATTATTCGGGATTTGTCGAGAGGTGCGGAATTGCTGGAAGCGAATAAGGAGGAGCAATCCTTGAAATTGACGCGGATAAATTATTTGGCAGCTTACGCGTTGTTGTCCCGCGCGTATCTTTACATGGAGGATTGGGATAATGCTTTCAAGTATGCCGATTTGGTGCTACGGGATAAATCGGATTTGTTGGATTTGCGTTCGGCTCTCTCGGGAGGCGTTTACAATACGGCAACACCGGCGGAGATTCTTTGGGTAGGAAGTGAGAAAAATCCTAATTCAGCCAGCAATTACAAGTGTCCTTACACGGTATCCCGGGATTTGTCGTCGCTTTATTTACGGGATGCAGACGGTATCACGGATGTCCGTGGAGATTACAATTGCGTGGATGATTACATGAGCGCGACGATAGCCCCTGTCTTTTTAAAACGAGGAAGAGTGTGGGAAACTTCCGCTTATGAATATTGGGTGTATGATGTTGTTAAGGGAAATGTTGTTAACCAAGAATGGTACACGGGGGGAGTCCGGACTGCCGAGGTGTACTTGAACCGGGCGGAAGTGAGTGCACGCCGTTATATAGAATCCGGGAATAGTGCCGATGCCGAGTTGGCATTGAAGGACTTGAATGATTTGCGTCGGAGTCGTTTCGAGGAGGGATATGTAGACAAGCAGTTGGCGGATTTTGCCAACGGGCAGGAGTTGTTGGATTTTTGTTTGCGGGAGCGTCGCCGGGAGTTGTGCATGGAAGGTAATCACCGTTGGTTTGATTTGCGTCGTCTGGGGATGCCGGAGATTACCCACGTGTTCGTGGATAATTCAAATGGTTATGAAACTTCCTACACGTTACATGAAGAAGATTCCCGTTATGCTTTACCGATACCGGAAGAGGTAATTCGTAGAAATTCAAATTTGAGTCAGAATTAATTTAAAAATAGAGTCTTATGAAATATAGATTTTTATTTGTGGCATATGCTTTATTCCTTTTCGCGGGATGCGATAAAGAGGAGGATATTAAAGTGAAGGAAGGGTTGGAAGTATCTTATGCCTTGCCGCAAGGCGATCATGATTATGACGATGATATCGTGGCGTGGTACGATAAATACGGTTTCTATACGCTTTATATATACGAGAATAAGGATATATATTGGTCAAATACCGAGTGGGCAGAGCGTTTTGAAGAGTATGGAAAAGCCGGAGGGGGATCATTAAAAGCAAAGATGGCGGAAGAGGATCACGTGGGGAAACAATTGGAATTGTTTAAAGCATCTTTTATAGATCTCTATCCGGATTCATTGTTGACACGCTATATGCCGCTGAAAGTATTGTGTTGTTCCGAATTATTCTCGGCGAACTGGGCGATGGGTTATGATTGGGAAATAGGTCAAATGGTGCGTAAACTTGTTTATGATAAATTATGGGCTTACAACGGGTGGGATTATATTGCTATTAACGGTGGAAGCCAAGAAATAAACACGTTAGATAATGTTTCCAAGATGTATTTCTCGGCAGGCGTGAACGCGATTTTTATAAAACGCTTGTATGAGGCCGACAAAATAAAGATGACGGAGGAGTTCGCGAATGTTTCCGATTACACGTATGAATATTTGACTGCGGGAAGAACTTTCGCCAGAGGGTTTATTGTTAATCGTCCTTTAGGGCACGGGTCTTTGATAAGTGACCAAGAGGCTGATTTCGGGTCGTACATGGATTTGGCGGGTATGCCTTTGGAGCTTTTGGAAACCGTGCCGGATACAAGGTATGATGATGATATGGATTATGAGAATGGCGGTATTTACAAAAAGATGTCACTTGTCGGGGCGTTGCATGAAACGCGGGATGTAAACGGTTTGGTACGGAAGAAATATGAAGCCGTGATTAAAATCTTGAAAGAGGTGGGGATTGACACGGATAAGCTTCAGAAAGGGTATTGAGTAAATAATAGCGTGCTTTAGTTACTGATTTTTTTAGAAAGGTATCATCTTGATTTTCACGAACAAGATGATACCTCCAGGGTGTATTGTATGTAAATTTTTATATAGTATGGCAAATTCAATTGTAAAGGTAGAACACTTGTCCCATCGTTATAGTGTACAATGGGCGGTGCAAGACATTAGTTTCGAGATTCCTCGGAGGGGTATCTATGGTTTGCTCGGTTCGAACG
>QWCH01000962.1_pt1 | contig 47809 bp, 45 predicted proteins | sample 1972671 | NCBI WGS metagenome assembly QWCH01 (sample SAMN09866713, study PRJNA288562) | Human gut metagenome isolate term3_stool, whole genome shotgun sequencing... | isolation source: gut | host: Homo sapiens | place: USA: California
GAGGTGAACTCGGTGCCGGCCTTGGGCAGCTTGTAGAAGCCCTTGCCCTTGGGGCTCTTCCACTCGGAGGAAGCAGCGTCCATGGCCAGCATGAAGTCCTTGCCGGGCACATAGCCGGCCTTCTCAATGGCGGCCAGAATGGTTTCGATGGTCTCCTCATCGCTGGACAGGTTGGGGGCAAAGCCGCCCTCATCGCCCACAGAGGTGGCCAGACCCTTGGCCTTCAGGATGGAAGCCAGGGCATGGAACACCTCGGCACACCAGCGCAGGGCCTCCTTGAAGGAGGGGGCGCCCACCGGCATGATCATGAACTCCTGGGTGTCCACGGTGTTGGTGGCGTGGGCACCGCCGTTCAGGATGTTCATCATGGGCACGGGCAGGCGGTTGCCGTTCACGCCGCCCAGAAAGCGGTACAGGGGCATGTCCAGCGAAGCGGCAGCGGCGCGGCAGGCGGCAATGGACACGGCCAGAATGGCGTTTGCGCCCAGGTTGGACTTGTCCTTGGTGCCGTCGGCCTTGATCATAGCGGCGTCGATGGCGTAGATGTCGGAAGCATCCATGCCCACCACAGCGTCGGCGATCACGGTGTTGATGTTCTCCACGGCCTTAGTCACGCCCTTGCCCAGGTAACGGCCCTTGTCGCCGTCGCGCAGCTCCAGCGCCTCAAACTCGCCGGTGGATGCGCCGGAAGGAGCGCAGCCGCGGGCCACAGTGCCGTCGGCCAGCGTGATCTCGGCTTCTACGGTGGGGTTGCCGCGGGAGTCCAGGATCTCGCGGCCTACAACGGATTCAATTTCCAGATAGTTCATATCGAAAACCTCCTGATAGCTGATTCGGCCCGGCGTCGGTGCGGCAGCCGGACGATCTGTATGGATAGTTGCACCTAACTAACCAAGAACATCCTACCACGGTTTCCCAAAAGGTGCAAGAGCTGAGCGGAATGTTTGCGGGCATAAACTTTGCACAGGGGCAGGCGGCATGGTTTCAGCGTGCCCGGCGGGGTCGTTGAATATTCCGTATGACTGCCATGTGATTTTGGTATGGCAGATATACTAAAAATAATCTTTACATTTTGGCAGGGCCGTTCTATACTGGAACGCGGTCAAGATTTTTTAATGGTATACTGGTTATCTGATAGAGGAGGATCACACTATGAATAAGGATCTGACGGTCGGCAAGCCGTCACAGGTGCTGTGGCAGTTCTGTCTGCCCATGTTCGGCAGCATTATCTTCCAGCAGCTGTACAACATTGCCGACAGCCTGGTGGCAGGCAAGTTCATTGGCGAAAACGCCCTGGCTGCCGTGGGCAACAGCTACGAGATCACCCTGATCTTCATTGCCTTTGCATTCGGCTGCAACATTGGCTGCTCGGTCATCGTGTCGCGCTACTTTGGTGCCAAGGAATACGATGACATGAAAACCTCGGTGTACACGGCCCTCATCGGCTCGGCAGTGCTGTGTGCAGCGCTGATGGTGTTCGGCCTGCTGGGCTGCCGCAGCCTGCTGGAGCTCATCAACACCCCGGAGGAGATCCTGGCGGACTCGGCCCTGTATCTGGACATCTACGTTCTGGGCCTGCCTTTCATGTTCTTCTACAACATTGCCACCGGCATCTTCTCGGCGCTGGGTGACAGCAAGACGCCGTTCTACTTCCTGGCCGTCTCGTCTCTGTCCAACATCGGCGTGGACATCCTGTTTGTGGCCGGGTTCCACATGGGTGTGGCCGGTGTGGCCTGGGCGACCTTCCTGTGCCAGGGTGTGAGCTGCATCCTGGCCATGGTAGTGGTGTTCCGCCGCATGAAGGCCATCCCCGCACAGCGCAAGACGGTGTGGTTCTCCTGGAATATGCTGGGCAAGATCGCCGTGGTGGCCATCCCCAGCATTCTGCAGCAGAGCTTCATCTCGGTGGGCAACATCATCCTGCAGAGCGTCATCAACACCTTTGGTGCCAGCGTCATTGCAGGCTACTCTGCCGCCGTCAAGCTGAACAACATGGTCATCACCTCCTTCACCACCCTGGGCAACGGCATTTCCAACTACACCTCCCAGAACATGGGTGCCGGCAAGATGGACCGCGTCAAGGCGGGCTTTGGTGCGGGCCGCAATCTGGTGTGGCTCATCTGTGTGCCCATCGTCATCCTGTACTTCTTCTTCGGCCGCACGCTGCTGCTGCTGTTCATGAATGACCCGCAGGGCCCGGCCATCGACACTGGCATGCTGTTCCTGCACATCCTTTCGCCCTTCTACTTTGTGGTGTCCCTCAAGCTGGTCACCGACGGCATCCTGCGCGGCTGCGGTCTGATGGGCCGCTTCATGGTGGCCACCTTCACCGACCTGATCCTGCGCGTGGGCATGGCCATCGTGCTCAGCGGCACCGAGCTGGGCAGCACCGGCATCTGGCTGTCCTGGCCCATTGGCTGGTGCATCGGCACGGTACTGTCCATCGTGTTCTATGCAACGGCTATCCGTAAGGCACTGGGCCAGCCTTCGCTGAAAAAAGAGGCAGAAGATCTGGTGGAAGAACTCCACGAAGAGGCCGAGCAGGCTGCAGAACCGGCCTCTGAGACGGTGTAACCATTTTGCAACTTGTGAAGTGAATTCATCTGACGGACGAATAAAATGAACAACTTGAAATAGTGCACAAAAACGCGCGTTTTGATTTGTGTAATTTAGCAACAAAGCCGAGAAAAAGCCCCCAAAAGTATGGACGGTTTGTGAATTGCGGATTTGAACACGGATAGCTATAATAACAGACAAGAACAGAAGCAAGGCCGCTTTTAGAGGGGAAGGGCCTTGCTTCCGTTTTTATCCTTGATTCTATTCGATCCTATAAAATACTCCGAAGGAGGAGATTTTTATGAAAAAGATGTTCACTCGTCGTCAGTTCATGGCCGCTGCCGGTGTTGCTGTTGCAGCAGGTGCCCTGACCGCCTGCGGCGGTTCCTCCGCAAGCACTGCCGGCTCTGCTGCCGGTTCCGCTGCTGCCTCCGGCAGCACCATCAAGGTGGGCGTTATGGGCCCCCTGACCGGTGATGCTTCCGTTTACGGTCAGGCTGTTGTCAACGGTGCCAGCCTGTATATCAAGCAGGTCAATGCAGACGGCGGTGTCAACGGCAAGCAGCTGGAGGTCATCGCCATGGACGAGCAGGGCGATGAGACACAGGCTGTCACCTGCTTTACCAAGATGGTGGATCAGGGCATCACCGCTCTGGTGGGCGATGTGACCACCGCCCCCACCCTGGCTGTTGCCGCCGAGAGCGCCGACTACAATATGCCCATGGTCACCGCTTCCGCTACCGCCGAGGCTGTCACCTACGATGCCGAGACCGACACCGTGAACGGGAACGTGTTCCGCGCCTGCTTTACCGACCCCTTCCAGGGCGTGAAGATGGCAGACTACGCCTATGAGAAGCTGGGCTACAAAAAGGCCGCCGTCATCTTCCTGAAGGGCAAGGACTACAACGAGGGTCTGGCTGAGAACTTTGCCAAGGAGTTTGAGGCAAAGGGCGGCGAGATCGTTGACCAGGAGAGCTACTCTGAGGGCGATGTGGACTTCAAGACCCAGCTGACCAGCATTCTGGGCAAAAACCCCGAAGTGGTCTTCTGCCCCAACTACTATCAGGAAGTGGGCCAGATCCTGGCTCAGGCCGAGAGCGTCGGCCTGACCGTTCCCTTCCTGGGCGGCGACGGCTGGGATGGTCTGGAGGGCTACGCCACCGCCGACCAGCTGAAGGATTCCTACTTCTGCGCCTGCTACGCCAAGGGCTCCAGCGCCGCATTTGAGGATGCCTATAAGGCTGAGTACGGCGAGGCTTACCCCAACGGCTTTGCCCCCCTGGGTTACGATGCCGCCATGACCGTGGTGTACGGCATCAAGGCAGCCGAGGAGCAGGGCCTCGAGGCCGGCTCTGACGAGTACAAGCAGGCTGTCATCGACGCCATTGCCGGCGGCACCATTGAGGGCATCACCGGCACCTTTACCTTCGACGAGTATCACAACCCCGTCAAGAGCACCGCTATCCTGACCTATGTGGACGGCAAGCCCGAGCTGAAGGAAATGTTCTGATCCGTGCCGTTCCATCCACCGGTGATGGAGCCGCCCGCACAGAGCAAAACGCATGATCTTTTGGAGAACGCCGGAACAGCTTTTTTCTGGTCAGGCGTTCTCCGTTTTTTATATCAAAAAGTGTAAACGCCGCAAAGAAAGGAAGTATCTGACCATGACAGTGTTCTTCAGCCAGCTGATCAACGGCTTGTCCCTTGGCAGCATCTATGCACTGATCGCTCTGGGCTACAGTATGGTGTACGGCATTATCCTGCTGCTGAACTTTGCCCACGGCGACGTCATCATGGTGGGCGCATATATGTCCTGGTTCGTCATGAACCAGCTGGGCCTGGGCCCGGTCACCGCTGTGTGCGCCACCATCCTTACCTGTACGCTGCTGGGCGTCGTGATCGAAAAGGTCGCCTACACCCCTCTGCGGAACGCCCCCCGGATCTCGCTGCTGATCACCGCCATTGGCGTCTCCTTCTTTCTGGAGTACACCGCAGAGCTGATCCTGGGCTCGGGTGCAAAGGTCATCCCGGCCTACTACACCAACCAGACCTTCCGGTTGGGCAAGGTGCCCCTGGGCCTTACCTCCATCATCACCCTGGCGGTGACGGTGCTGTCCATGCTGGCGCTCACCTTCCTGGTGCAAAAGACCAAGCTGGGCAAGGCCATGCGCGCTGTCTCGGAGGATATGGACGCTGCCCGCCTGATGGGCATCAACGTCAACAGCACCATCTCCTTCACCTTTGCAGTCGGCTCGGCGCTGGCGGGCATCGGCAGCGTGCTGTACTGCTGCTCCTACCCCCAGGCTACCCCCACCATGGGCTCCATGCTGGGTCTGAAGGCCTTTGTCGCCGCTGTTTTGGGTGGCATCGGCTCCATCCCGGGCGCCATGATCGGCGGCATTGCCATCGGTCTGTGCGAGTGCTTTGTCTCGGCCATCGGCCTTTCGGCCTGGAAGGACGCTGTTACATTTGCAATTCTGATCATCGTGCTGCTGGTCAAGCCCACAGGCTTCCTCGGCCGCAAGGTGCAGGAAAAGGTGTAAGGAGGGCAGAACGATGAAAACCAACCGCAAGACCATCAAAATGCCCGTGCGCTACCTGATGAATCTGGTGCTGGTGGGGCTGCTGTTCGTGGGGCTTTCCTATGTGACCGGCAGTATGCTTTCCACCTACCAGAACAAGGTACTGCTGACCGTGGGCATCAACATCATTCTGGCTGTTTCGCTGAACGTTGCCACCGGCTATCTGGGGCAGCTGCCGCTGGGCCACGCCGGTTTTATGGCGGTGGGTGCCTACGCCTGTGCCCTGTTCACCAAATCCTCCGGCCTTCCCAAGGGTGTGGCCTTTGCCATCGGTCTGGTGCTGGCATGGGTGGTTGCCGGACTGTTTGGGGTGCTTATCGGCATCCCCGCCCTGCGGCTCACCGGTGACTATCTGGCCATTCTGACCCTGGGCTTTGGCGAGATCATCCGCATCACCCTGAACAACATCGATGATGTGCTGGGCTTCAAGCTGTTCTACGGCTCCAAGGGCCTGAAGAACATTCCCAAATACTCCAACTTTACCAACGTGTTCCTGTGTGTGGTCATCACCTGCTTCCTCATCCACGCCATGATGAAGAGCCGCCACGGCCGGGCTGTGCTGGCGATCCGCGACAACGAGATCGCCGCCGAGAGCTGCGGCATCCAGACCACCTACTACAAGGTCATGGCCTTTGCCTTCTCGGCAGCCTTTGCCGGCATGGCCGGCGGCCTGTACGCCTGCTACATCGGCGTGCTGAACCCCTCCACCTTCGGCTTCATGAAGTCCATCGAGATCCTGGTCATGGTGGTCCTGGGCGGCATGGGCTCCATGCTGGGCTCCATCCTGTCCGCGACGGTGCTGACCATCCTGCCGGAGGCCACCCGCAGCTTCGACAGCTACCGCATGGTCATCTACTCGCTGGTGCTGATCCTGATGATGATCTTCCGTCCGGGCGGACTGCTGGGCAGCTACGACTTCTCCCTGAGCCGCGTTGTGGAAAAGATCATGAACGGCGAACTGTTCAAGAAGAACAAGGAAAAGGAGGGCGCTGACCATGAGTGAGTTCCAGACCAAGTTAAACAGTGTGCCCTCCGGCGGCTTCCTGACCGACCGCGACAAGGACAAAAAGCCCATTCTGGACGTGCGGGAGCTGGGCATCGACTTCGGCGGCCTGACCGCCGTGGACGGCTTCAACCTGATGATCGGCCGCAACGAGATCACCGGTCTGATCGGCCCCAACGGTGCCGGTAAGACCACCGTGTTCAACCTGCTCACCAACGTTTACCAGCCCACCCGCGGCTCCATCCTGATCGACGGCATGCCTACGGCGGGCAAAAAGACCTATCAGGTCAACCGCATGGGTGTGGCCCGTACTTTCCAGAACATCCGTCTGTTCAAGGAATTGAGCGTCATCGACAACATCAAGGTGGGCCTGCACGAGTCCATGAAGTATAATTTGGCCTCCTCCCTGGTGCGGCTGCCCAACTACTGGAAAGAGGAAAAAAAGTGCACCGAGCGTGCCTTTGAGCTGCTGGACATCTTCCACATGGCCGACCTGGCCAACGTGCCTGCCGGCAGCCTGCCCTACGGTGCTCAGCGTCGTCTGGAGATCATGCGTGCACTGGCTACCAGCCCGAAGCTGCTGCTGCTGGACGAGCCTGCCGCCGGTATGAACCCCTCGGAGACCGCCGAGCTGACCGAGACCATCCGCCGCATCCGGGACGAGTTCAACATTGCCGTGCTGCTGATCGAGCATGATATGAGCCTGGTCATGGGCATCTGCGAGGGCATCGCGGTGCTGAACTTCGGCCGCATCATTGCCAAGGGCACCCCGGACGAGATCCGCAACAACCCCCAGGTCATCGAAGCCTACCTGGGCAAGAAGGAGGGCTGAGCGATGGCAGATACCATCCTGAAGGTCGATAACATCAACGTGTATTACGGCAATATCCACGCCGTAAAGGGCGTTTCCTTTGAGGTGAACGAGGGCGAGATCGTGACCCTGATCGGTGCCAACGGTGCCGGTAAGTCCACCACCCTGAAAACCATCTCCGGCCTGCTGAAGCCCCGTACCGGGGACGTGCTGTACCGGGGCAAAAGCATCAAGGGCGTGCGCGCCCACAAGATCGTGGAAGCCGGTCTGGCACAGGTGCCGGAAGGCCGCCATGTGTTCCTGCACATGACCGTGGAGGAGAACCTGGATATGGGCGCTTACACCCAGCCTGCCTCCACCATTGCTGCCAACAAGGAAAAGGTGTTTGAGCTGTTCCCCCGCCTGAAGGAGCGCCGCAAGCAGCTGGCCGGCACCATGTCCGGCGGCGAACAGCAGATGCTGGCCATGGGCCGTGCGCTCATGAGCAACGCTTCCATGCTGATGCTGGACGAGCCCTCCATGGGCCTGTCGCCCCTGCTGGTGCAGGAGATCTTTGACATCATCCGCAACATCCACAAGGAGGGCATGACCATCCTGCTGGTGGAGCAGAACGCACAGATGGCCCTTTCCGTGGCCGACCGCGCCTATGTTCTGGAGACCGGCCGCGTGGTCATGGCCGGCACCGGTGCCGAGCTGCTGACCAACGAGCGGGTGCGCAGCGCGTACCTGGGCGGCTGAGCCTTTTTCAAGACACGACGCGATGCGGGAGCCGCTGCACAAAACAAGGTGCAGCGGCTCCTGTTTTTTCGGGCATGCACTTTACTTTCGTAAAAGAATGTGCGATAATTTAACCAGTGTTTTTTGGTTTCTGGAACCGCCGCCTGTTGGGAAAGCAGGTGAGCTGACAACACAAAGAGGGGTACTATCTATGAGCAAGATCATCATCCCGGAAAACTACACGCCCGCGCTGAACCTGTACGACACCCAGCGCGCCATCGGCACGGTGAAGCGGCTGTTTGCCGACACCCTGTGTGCCACGCTGAACCTGTACCGCGTGTCTGCGCCGCTGTTCCTGGAGGCCTCCACCGGCCTGAACGACGACCTGAACGGCGTGGAGCGCAAGGTCACCTTTGACATCAAGGACAGCGGCACCGAAGCACAGGTGGTGCAGTCGCTGGCCAAGTGGAAGCGCAAGGCCCTGAAGGACTACAGCTTCCGTGTGGGCAAGGGTTTGTACTGCGACATGAACGCCATCCGCCGTGATGAGGAACTGGACAACCTCCACTCCGTGTATGTGGACCAGTGGGACTGGGAAAAGGTCATCCGGGAGGAGGATCGCAATGAGGCATACCTGAAGAGCGTGGTGCGCTCCATCGTGTCGGCCGTCTGCGCCACTGAGATGAACCTGCACGCCATGTTCCCGCAGCTGCAGGACCTGCCCCTGCACACCCCCAACGTGATCTTCATTACCACCCAGGAGCTGGAGGACAAGTACCCGGACCTGACCCCGAAGGAGCGCGAGAATGCCTTCGTGAAGGAGAACGGCACCACCTTCCTGATGAAGATCGGTGCCCCGCTGAAGAGCGGCAAGCCCCACGACGGCCGCGCTCCGGACTACGACGACTGGGATCTGAACGGCGACCTGCTGTTCTGGAACGACCCGCTGCAGTGCAGCTATGAGCTGAGCAGCATGGGCATCCGCGTGAGCCCGGAAAGCATGGACAAGCAGCTGACCATGGCCGGCTGTGACGACCGCCGCGCCCTGCCCTTCCACAAGGCCGTGCTGAACGGCGAGCTGCCCTACTCCATCGGCGGCGGCATCGGCCAGAGCCGCCTGTGCATGCTGCTGCTGGGCAGTGTGCACATCGGTGAAGTGCAGGCCAGCGTGTGGGACGAAGCCACCCGCGAAGCCTGTGCCAAGGCCGGTATCCCCCTGCTGTGACCGCCTGTAGATAAAAGCAAAGGGCCTTGCAGGCCCAGCAATCACAAGAGCCGCTGCACATAGGGTGCAGCGGCTCTTGTGATTATTTAGAAGTCATGCGGCCGTAGTGGCTCTTTTCGTCGTCGTCCTTTTCCGGTTCCGGTTTTTCGGCCGGGGTCAGGCGCACTTCGGTCACGCGGCGCTTGGCCGTGCGGGTGACCACGCCGTCGTAGCCGCCCAGTGTAAAGCGGTCGCCCACCTTAGGCAGGTGGCAGGTCTTTTCCTGCACCAGGCCGTTGACCGTGTTGGAGTCGATGTCCTCGTCCTCCGGCAGACCCAGCATCTCGTACAGGTCGTCCACGCTGGCGCTGCCCAGCACGATCCAGCTGCCGTCGGACTGCTTGTGGAAGTCCTCGGTCTCCTCGTCGTGTTCGTCCCAGATCTCGCCCACCAGCTCTTCCAGAATATCCTCCAGCGTGATGATGCCCTCGGTACCGCCGTACTCGTCCACCACCACGGCCAGATGATGGTGCTGCTCCCGCAGGGTGCGCAGCAGCTGGGAGATCTGGGTGGAACCGGTGGTGTACAGGGTGGGCTTGACCAGCTCTTCCAGCGAGGTCTCCTTTTTCAGGCGTGCCAGATAGAAGTCCTTTTCGTGCACCACACCGATGATGTTGTCAATGGTGTCGTGGTACACCGGCAGGCGGGAATAGCCCGATTCGGCAAAGGTCTGGGCCACCTCATCCAGCGAGGTGTTGTCCTCCACAGCCACCACGTCCACGCGGGGGGTCAGGATCTCCTCCACCTCCACGTCATCGAATTCGATGGCGCTGCGGATCAGTTCGCTTTCCCGGTCGGTGAGTTCACCGTCGTTTTCGGCTTCACTCACCATGGTCATCAGCTCGCCCTCGGTGATGGTGTCCTCCTCACTGCTGTGGACAAAATGGCCCAGCAGCTTTTTCCACTGGGTGAACAGCCAGTTCAAAGGGGTGAACAGCACTATCAGCAGGCTCAGCACCGGGGACACTGCGGTGGCCACGGTCTCCGGCATCTCCTTGGCCAGGCTCTTGGGGGTCACCTCGCCAAAGATCAGCACCACCACTGTCAGCACCAGGGTGGACATGGTGGCACCACGCTCCTGGCCCAGCCAATGGGTAAAAAGGATGGTGCCGATAGAGGCGGCGCCGATGTTCACGATGTTGTTGCCGATGAGGATGGTGGAAAGCAGCTTGTCGTATTTTTCCGACAAGGCCAGCACCCGGGCGGCAGAGCCGTCGCCGTCCTCGGCACGGCTTTTCAGGCGGATCTGATTCAGGGAAGAAAAAGCGGTCTCGGAGGCGGAGAAAAAGGCGGAAAAGGCCACCAGGATCACCAGCGCTACAATGAGCGTCATACTGCCATCGTCCATAAAGAGGAAAATCACACTCAACTTTCTGTTATTTTTAGATTTGGCTGTCACCACAGGTGACAGAAGGGGGCCTTGCGCCAGCAATGACGGAGAGGGCAAGCGGGTGCGCCTTGCTTTAACACCCTCGCCCTCTCAGCTTCGCTTACGCTCAGCAGCTCCCCCAAAGGGGGAGCCAAGGCCCTGACGAAAGAATACAAAAATGTGCTTTCCATCGTTGCCATTCTGCGATGAAAAGCACATCAATGTTATTTCTTATAATACCATATTCCTTACGGTGGTGCAAGCATCCGGCCTGCACACCGGGTTAAAACCTGGTAAAATCCCTTTAACGGAGCGCCAGGGTGCCGTTTTCGCAGTCCACCGTCAGGGTGTTGCCCTCGGCATAGCTGCCCTGAATGATGGCCTTGGCGATGAGGGTCTCCACACGGCTCTGGATGAACCGCTTGATGGGACGTGCACCGTAGACGCTGTCGTAGGCAGAGTCGATGATGAAGTCCTTGGCGGCGGTGGTGACCTCCAGCTTGAGGTGCTTGCCCTCGTCCATGCGCTTGCGCAGGTCGTTCAGCTGCAGATCCACGATCTTGCGCATCTCGTCCTTGGTCAGGCTCTTGTAATACACGATCTCGTCCAGACGGTTCAGGAACTCGGGGCGGAACTTGCTCTTCAACAGCAGGTCGATCTGCTTGCGGGCCTCGTCGCTCAGCTCATTGGAGCCCTGTGCGCGGCGCTGCTCCAGATCGTTCAGGATGATGTCACTGCCCAGGTTGGAAGTCAGGATGATCACCGTGTTCTTGAAGTCCACGGTGCGGCCCTGACTGTCGGTGATGCGGCCGTCGTCCAGCACCTGCAGCAGGATGTTGAACACGTCGGGGTGGGCCTTTTCCACCTCATCGAACAGCACCACGCTGTAGGGCTTGCGGCGCACAGCCTCGGTCAGCTGGCCGCCCTCTTCATAACCGACATATCCCGGAGGCGCACCGATCAGACGGCTGACGCTGAACTTCTCCATATATTCGGTCATGTCGATGCGCACCATGTTGCGCTCATCGTCAAACAGAGCCTGTGCCAGCGCCTTGGCCAGTTCGGTCTTGCCGACACCGGTGGGGCCGAGGAACAGGAAGCTGCCGATGGGGCGGTTGGGGTTGGCAATGCCGGCGCGGCTGCGCAGGATGGCTTCGCTGACCTTGGTCACGGCCTCGTCCTGGCCGATGACTCTCTTGTGCAGCACGTCATCCAGATGCAGCAGCTTCTCGCGCTCGCCCTCCACCAGCTTCTCCACAGGGATGCCGGTCCAGCGGGCCACGATGCGGGCGATCTCCTCGTCGGTCACGCGGTCACGCAGCAGGCTGTCCTCTTTCTTGGCAGCGGCGATCTTTTCTTCCTCTTCCAGCTGTTTCTGCAGCTGGGGCAGTTTGCCGTATTTCAGCTCGGCGGCCTTGTTCAGGTCGTACTCCCGCTGGGCCTTCTCGATGTCGGCGTTGGTCTGCTCGATCTGCTCACGCAGGGTCTGCACCTTGCCGATGGCGTTTTTCTCGTTTTCCCACTTTGCCTTCATGCTGCGGAACTTGTCCTGCAGTTCGGCCAGCTCTTTTTCCAGATCCTTCAGGCGGCTCTGGCTCAAAGCGTCGGTCTCCTTTTTCAGGCTGACCTGCTCGATCTGCAGCTGGGTGATGCGGTGGGCCAGATCATCCATCTCGCTGGGCATGCTGTCCATTTCGGTCTTGATCATGGCGCAGGCCTCATCCACCAGGTCGATGGCCTTATCCGGCAGGAAACGGTCGGTGATGTAGCGGTCCGACAGGGTGGCAGCGGCGATCAGGGCGCTGTCGTTGATCTTCACGCCGTGGAACACCTCGTAGCGTTCCTTCAGGCCGCGCAGGATGGAAATGGTGTCCTCCACGGTGGGCTCATCCACCTGCACCGGCTGGAACCGGCGTTCCAGAGCGGGGTCTTTCTCGATATACTGGCGGTACTCGTCCAGGGTGGTGGCACCGATGCAGTGCAGCTCGCCGCGGGCCAGCATGGGCTTGAGCAGGTTGCCGGCATCCATGGCACCGTCGGTCTTGCCGGCACCCACGATGGTGTGCAGCTCATCAATGAAGAGGATGATCTTGCCCTCGCTCTTCTTGACCTCGTTCAGCACGCTCTTCAGGCGTTCCTCGAACTCGCCGCGGTACTTGGCACCGGCCACCAGAGCGCCCATGTCCAGGCTGAATACGATGCGGTCCTTCAGGTTTTCGGGCACGTCACCGCGCACGATCCGCTGGGCAAGGCCCTCGGCGATGGCAGTCTTGCCGACGCCGGGCTCACCGATCAGGCAGGGGTTGTTCTTGGTCTTACGGGACAGGATGCGGATCACGTTGCGGATCTCCTGATCACGGCCGATGACCGGGTCCAGCTTCTGCTTGCGGGCCAGATCCACCAGATCCTGACCGTATTTCTGCAGGGCGTTGTAGGTGTCCTCGGGGTTATCCGTGGTCACGCGCTGGTTGCCGCGCACGGCGGTAAGCTGCTGCAGAAACTTGTCCTTGGCGATGCCAAAGGCCCGGAACAGCTCGGTGGTGTTCTGGGTAGGCTCATCCAGCAGGCCGAGGAACACATGCTCCACGCTGACGTACTCGTCCTTCATGGCCTTGGCTTCACGGGCGGCGGCGCTCAGGACCTTGTCGGTGGCCTGCGAGATATAGACCTTGTCGGGGTCGCGGCCGGAGCCGGACACCCGGGGCAGGGCCGACAGCTTTTCGGCAACGGCAGCGGCAAAGCTGCCGGGATCCACGTTCAGCTTCTGGAGCAGCTGCGGGATCAGGCCCTGCTCCTGCGAAGCAAGGGCGTGCAGCAGATGTTCAGGCTCCAGAGCGTTGTGCTGGTACTCCACAGCCAGCTGCTGGGCTGCCTGCAGAGCTTCCAGAGTTTTCTGAGTATATTGATTGGTATTCATAAAGTCAAGCCTCCATTCATACCGGAAGGTTGTGATTTAGCGGACGGACAGGCACTCTGCTAACAACTCCGCGCCAAGGGGCGGCAGAACCGGAAGCAGATGCTTTTAAGAAGCTGTTTCATGATTTTGTGCACCTCCTGTCGGACTGGTCTGTTTGTCTTTAGCACTCTATCTGTTCGATTGCTAAGAATATACTCCAAAGCAATCGCAATGTCAAGAGGAAAATCCTGCCAGAAACACAATTTACAAAAAGTTTGCAATTGGCCTGCCGCACCGCATAAAAAAGGCCCGTTCCCGGCAAACAGCCGGGAACGGGTCGGTGTGGGTCAGATCAATGGGGGTCAGCCGGGGTAGCGCTGCACCTGCAGCAGCTCTTCGGCACGCTTTACCTGCTCCGGGGTGGGCGGTACGGCGTCGGGCAGCGGATAGGGGATGCCCAGCTTCTGCCACTTGAACAGGCCCAGCGTGTGGTAGGGCAGTACCTCCACCCGCTGCACGGTGTTCAGGCTGCGGATGAAGTCGGCCGTTCTGCGCAGGCCGTCCTCGTCATCGGTCAGGCCGGGCACCAGCACATGGCGGATCCACAGCGGCACCCCCAGGTCGGAGATATGCCGGGCCATGGCCAGGATGTTGGCGTTGTCCTTGCCGGTGAGCCGGCGGTGGCGCTCCGGGTCGATCTCCTTTAAATCAAGGATGACCAGGCTGGTGGAAGCCATCAGGCGGTCAAAGTCGGTCAGGTAGGCCGGGTCCTCCGGCCGGAAAGGCTGCCCGGCGGTGTCCAGTGCCGTGTGCACGCCCTTGGAACGGGCCAGCTCAAAGAAAGTGGTCAGGAAGTCCATCTGGCGCAGCGGCTCGCCACCGCTGACCGTGATGCCGCCCTTCTTGCCCCAGTAGTTGCGGTAGCGCCACACCCGCTGGAACAGAGCATCCACGGTCCATTCGGTGCCGCCTTCGGCCCATGTTTCCGGGTTGTGGCAGTATTTGCACCGCAGCGCGCACCCTTGCAGGAATACCACAAAGCGGACACCGGGGCCGTCCACCGAGCCGAAGCTCTCCAGCGAGTGGACATAGCCGACCGGATTACAGGACGGCATGGCAGGTGCGGGAGATGACATCCATCTGCTGCTCGCGGGTCAGGTCGATGAACTTGACGGCGTAGCCGGACACACGGATGGTGAAGTTTGCGTACTCTTCCTTTTCGGGGTGCTCCATAGCGTCCAGCAGCTTCTCCTTGCCAAAGACGTTCACGTTCAGGTGGTGGGCACCCTGATCGAAGTAGCCGTCCAGCACCTGCACCAGATTTTCCACGCGCTCGCCCTCGCTGTGGCCCAGTGCCTCGGGGTTGATGGTCTGGGTGTTGGAGATGCCGTCCAGTGCCCAGTGGTAGGGCAGCTTGGCCACCGAGTTCAGGGAGGCCAGCAGGCCGTTCTGCTCCGCGCCGTAGCTGGGGTTTGCACCCGGAGCAAACGGAGTGAAGGCGGCGCGGCCGTCGGGCAGGGCACCGGTGTACTTGCCGTATACCACGTTGGAGGTGATGGTCAGGATGGAGGTGGTGGCCTCGGAGTTGCGGTAGGTGTGGCGCTTCTTGATCATCTCGAGGAAGGTCTTGAGCAGCCACACGCCGATCTCGTCGGCGCGGTCATCGTCGTTGCCGTACTTGGGGAAGTCGCCCTCCACCTCAAAGCCGGTGGCCAGGCCGGTGTCATCCCGCACCACCTTGACCTTGGCGTACTTGATGGCGCTCAGGGAGTCGATGACGTGGGAGAAGCCTGCGATGCCGGTGGCAAAGGTGCGGCGCACATCGGTGTCGATGAGGGCCATCTCGGCTTCCTCATAATAGTATTTGTCGTGCATGTACTGGATGAGGTTCAGCACGTTGACGTACAGGCCGGCCAGCCAGTCCAGCATCTTGACGTACTTGGGCAGTACCTCGTCGTAGTTCAGGTACTCGCCGGTGATGGGCGCATAGTTGGGGCCGCACTGCTCGTGGCTCTTCTCGTCCACGCCGCCGTTGATGGCGTACAGCAGGCACTTGGCCAGGTTGGCGCGGGCACCGAAGAACTGCATCTCCTTGCCGGTCTGGGTGGCAGACACGCAGCAGCAGATGGAGTAGTCATCGCCCCACACGGGCTTCATCACGTCGTCGTTCTCGTACTGGACCGAACTGGTGTTGATGGACACCTTGGCGGCGTACTTCTTGAAGGCTTCCGGCAGGGCGGAAGAGTACAGCACGGTCAGGTTGGGCTCCGGGGCGGGGCCCATGTTCTCCAGCGTGTGGAGGAAGCGGTAGCAGTTCTTGGTGACCATGCTGCGGCCATCCATGCCGATGCCGCCCACTTCCAAGGTGGCCCACACGGGGTCGCCGGAGAACAGCTGATTGTAGCTGGGGATGCGGGCAAATTTGACCATGCGGAACTTCATGACCATGTGGTCGATGAGCTCCTGTGCCTGGCACTCGGTCAGGGTGCCGTTGTCCAGATCGCGCTGGATGTAGATGTCCAGGAAGGTGGAGATGCGGCCCACGCTCATGGCGGCGCCGTTCTGGGTCTTGATGGCGGCAAGATACCCGAAGTACAGCCACTGGCAGGCTTCCTTGGCGTTCTTTGCGGGCTGGGAGATGTCGCAGCCGTAGGCCTCGGCCATCTTCTTCATGCCCTTCAGGGCGTTGATCTGCCGGGCGATCTCCTCCCGCAGGCGGATGACGTCATCGGTCATGGTGCCGTCGCCGCAGTTGGCCAGATCCTCCTGCTTGAACTGGATCAGGGCGTCGACGCCGTACAGAGCCACGCGGCGGTAGTCGCCCACGATGCGGCCGCGGCCGTAGGTGTCGGGCAGGCCGGTGATGATGTGGGTGTGGCGGGCGGCCTTCATCTCGGGTGTGTAGGCGTCGAACACGGCCTGGTTGTGGGTGCGGGTGTAGTCGGTAAAGATCTTGTGCAGCTCCTCGCTGGGCTGGTAGCCGTAGGTGGTGCAGGCCTGCTCGGCCATCTTGATGCCGCCGTAGGGCATGAAAGCACGCTTGAGGGGCTTGTCGGTCTGCAGGCCGACGATCTGCTCCAGATCCTTCAGGTTTTCGTCAATGTAGCCGGGGCCGTAGGCGGTCAGGCCGCTGACGACCTCCGTCTCCATGTCCAGCACACCGCCCTTGGCGCGCTCGGCCTTCTGCAGCTTCTGCAGGGCACCCCACAGCTTGTCGGTCGCCTCGGTGGGGCCGGCCAGAAAGCTCTCGTCGCCGTCGTAGGGAGTGTAATTCTTCTGGATGAAGTCGCGCACATTGACTTCCTCTTTCCAGATGCGGCCCTCAAAGCCTTCCCACTGTTCAAAATTGATCATTGGAACCTCCTTGCTCCATTCCATGCGTTGGTTAGCATAGCCTAACTATTGAGCCTTTGAAAAGCCGCTCTTTGTTGGCGGCTTTCTGGGGGCGGACTGATCGGAGCAGCTCTGAACAAAAATTTGTCAAAGCGCCTCCTTGGACACACTGCACCCTTGAGAACCGCCCTGCTGCCAAAAAGCAGCGGCGAGATGTGGAGTTGCAGTGCTGCAGGAACTATAATAACAAAGATATCGGTCAAAAGCAAGAGGAAATCGGTGGATTTTGCACAGCCTTAGCCGGCTGTGTCTGTACAGGGTGCACGAATCGGGCAGAAAAAACTTTACTGCAAAAAAAGTTCCGGAAAATTTTCAAATAAGGGTTGACAAGACTAACTGCGTATGGTATTCTGTTCTCGCAACGAGGTTAGACAAACCTAACCACTTGAAACGCGTTGCACCAGAACAGCAGAGGTACCTGCAATGCTTCTGCGCAAAACTCAAGTCTGCTATAGCGGTTAAGCTATATCGGACGTCAGGTTTGTCGTGGTGAGGCCACTCCATCTTGCTTGCGCAAGACCACCTTGTGGCTTAAAAGCCTCACTGGGGCTTTCATTGCTGCGCAAACGCCAATTCCTCCATTCCATTCTCTTTTTCAAAAGGAAGCTGCAGCATGGTTTGCTCTGCGGCCTCCGGCGCGGCATTCGGTGTGATTGGTACCGCATCGCGTGCAAAGAAAACAAAAACGGGACGTGCAGCTTGACCACCTGCACGCCCCGATTTTTGTTTTCTATAGAAAAGGAACGATTTATTCCACGATCTCCGCAAGCGCCTGATACAGCTCTGCGGCCCCGCCGCCGGGGTATTTGACCGAGACAAAGGCGCTGTTCACGATGCACACCCCGTCGGAATAAACCGTGAACAGCAGCTGATGCTGCTCGGCATCATCGTAATAGCTCACGGTGATGGAATCCACCGGAAATTCGTGGGAGTAGGAGGAATAGTTCTGGCTGAGCCGTCTGACACAGCGCACTCCGGAAAGCACTTCCGAAATGTTCTGATAGATCTCGTCCGAACTGGAATAAACCTCGAACTCCATTTCGTTGGAGCTGGCAAAATTCTGCTGGTGCTCCGCCCGGACACTGGCCTGTGTGCTGGCGCTGATCTTTGATGCAAGGTCGATCTTTGCGGAAGGAAAGATCAGCACCAGTGCAAGCAGCACTAAAATGACAATGCCGAACCGGGACGGGATGCTCTTATCTTTCATGGCAGGTCAATCCTCCTTTGGCGGCTTCAGATCGGTCAGACGCCGCTGGGCGAGGAAGAAGCCCACGGCGCTGGCGGCAAACACGAAATAATAGCTGGCGATGCGGTAGAGCATGAGCACGCTCATCACCTCACCGGAAGGCAAAAAGCTGCTGTACAGCAGCAGAAAGGCGGTCTCGATGGAGCCCATGCCTGCCACGTTGGGCAGGGCGTTGGAGACGAACAACATCAGGCTGGTGAGCAGCTGCACCCGCGCAAAACTCAGCGGGGACAGCTGCATGAACCGGATGCACAGCCACGGCAGGCAGAACAGCAAAAACAGCTTGAGCGCCTGCAGGGCAAAGATCTGCACACAGCGGGCCTTGTCGGCCAGCAGCAGGCGGCTCTCGGTGCCCAGTACATCCAGCTGCTCCAGCCAGTCGGCCCGGCGCTGCTGCCATTTTTCGGTCTTGGGCAGAAAGCCCAGCGCCCAGCGGGCCAGATTCCGCACCAGCGGCGACACGCACACCAGCACCAGCGCCACGATCACCAGCGCTACCACAGCATATGCCATGGGCAGATATTTCAGCACGCCGGTGGTGTTGGCGGCCAGCCATTTGTGCTGGAGCAGCAGCATCACGGTGGCGTACAGCAGCACCGTGGTCTTGTGGAACACATATTGCAGGGTCATCAGACCCACGCCGGGGCCGATGGGCAGCCCTGCCTGATGCAGATACCAGGTCTGCACCGGCACGACACCCGCGCCCAGGGTGACCACGTTGCCAAAGGTGCCGCACCAGGCGTTGTCGATGCCCTGCCGCAGGGTGAAGCCGGGCAGCCGCCCCCGCACGATGACATAGGAGACACAGCCCTCCAGCAGCGGGTAGCTGATGCCCAGTGCCAGCACCACCAGCACCTGCCACAGGTTCAGCTGGGCAAGGGCGGCGGTGATCTCGGCCCAGTGATCCCGGAAGATGAGCACGATCACGCAGGTGAGCGCCAGCAGGATCAGCAGGGAAAACACGGCCTTTTTGCGGGAAGGCTGAGAGGCGGCAGATTGGTTCATGAGGGCAGGGACTCCTTTCAGACAGGATGAAACTTTTTTAAAAGTATAACACAGCCGCAGGCCGTCTTTGTGAACGGAAGCCGAATTTTCTTGTGCAATCCGGCCCGGATGATAAAAAAGATGTCCGGAACGGAAAGAAACGGACAAATATTGCAGCTTGTTTTGATGCACTGCGTGCAAAAACGCCCCGGAAGATCACACGGATTTTCCGGGGCGTTGAATTTAACAAGAATAAAACAAAAGGCTTAGCGGGACTCGGTCAGCTCCCGGATCAGACGGACCAGGGTGGAGACATAGGCTTCGTTGGTGTAGTAGCGCTCGTAGAGCTTGCGGCAGTCGGCCTTCATAGCGGCCAGCTGGTCGGGGTGCTCGATGGCATGGGCCAGCACTTTGGAAAGCTGGGCGGGGTCATCGTTGCGGTACACAAAGCCGTCCACCCCTTCCGTGATGAGCCCGGCGGTGCCGGTGTGCTCCGACACGATGGAAGGCTTGCCGAAGATCAGGCCCTCGGTCACAAAGGTGGGCATAGGGTCATCGCGGGAAGCGCACACAATGCAGGTGCACTGCTCCATCAGCGACTTGATCTCCGGGCGTTCCAGCCGCTTGCGGTAGAACACATTATGAGGGAACTGCTCGGTCAGGGCGTGCACATGGGCGGAGACGTCCCGGTCGGAAGCCTTGCCCACAAAGAGGAAGGAGGCCTTTTCCCGCACCTCCGGCGGCAGCAGGCGGATGGCTTCGCAGTAGATGTCCTGCCCCTTGCGCATCTCCATGGAGCCCACCGTGACAAACAGGGGCCGCCCGCCGGCATAGCTCAGGTCGTAGCGAGGGAAGCTCTCGCGGGCGTAGTCGGGCAGGCCGTAGATCAGCTGCTCCACCTTGAATTTGGGCCGCACCGAGTGCATGGCGGCGGTGGCGTGGGAGCCTACAGCGGCAATGTGTACGTTGTCGGCCAGCTCCTTGGGGATCTTGTGGGTGATGAAGGGATAGCCTGCAAAGGCGTCGTGCAGCCACCACAGCACCGGCACAAAGCCGCCGTTCAGGGTGCGCACGGCGGGGGCTTCCACCACCGTGTTGGCCAGCACAAAGTCTGCGCTGGAAGCCAGCTCCCACAGGGTGGAAGAGGTCACGCAGTCGCGGCGGGTGACCACGGCAGCTCCGGCCTCCAGAAAGAGCGGCAGAGAGCCCTCGTCCGAGGGGCCCAGCACCACCACTTCATAGCCAAGACTGCGCAGCACCGGGATGGCGCTCACCAGCACGATGGGCGCACCGGTCATGGTGAGTTCATGGCTCAGCACCACGGCGCGTTTGCCGGTGGCCGAGAATACGTCCTCGGCGCACAGCTCCCGGCGGAAGTGCAGCAGTGCCTGCGGGACGCAGCGGCAGTTCTGCGCCAGCTGGTTTGCCAGCCGCAGCAGTTCCAGCACATCGTCTTTGCCGCGGGCCGCCGCGCGGCAGCGGTCCAGCAGGGCGCGGGAGAGCAGGGCACAGCGCTGGCCGGACAGGTGCTGGTCGGTCTGGTACAGGGCACTGCCGCCGTCGTAGCCGAACACGGCATCGCACACCACAAGGTCAGCCCCCTGCTGCAAGGCGGCTGCAAAATAGGTGAGGGCGGTGGAGGTGCACTCCACATCCTCGCTCACCAGCAGCACACCGTTCACGGAGGGGGTCAGCTCACCTTCCAGCCGGTCCACCAGCCGGAACTTGCGGTGCAGCTGCTCGGCCAGAGAAAGGGTCAGGGCATTGCGGCGGCCCGGGGCGTACACCAGCAGATAGGTGCTCTGGGTGTCGGTATAGGTCTGTTCCCGCAGCTGGCGGCGCTGCAGGGGGCTGTAACTGCTGTACATGTACGAACCCCCTTCAATGTCGGTGGAACAGGCCCAGCAGCTTGCGCAGCGGTGCCGTGAGCTTCCAGCTGCTGCTGCCCAGCACGTTTTCCAGCGAGGCCTCGTAGGCGGCCCGGCTGTTCTGCAGGTCGGCCAGATGCTGCTGCTGGTCGGCCAGTTGCTTGCGCAGCTGCTGGATCTCAGCGTTTGCCTCCAGCAGCTGTTCAGTGCCCTGACGGGACACGGCCTCGGTCTCTTCCTTGAGCACGGTCAGCGCCCGCAGCAGAGCCTTGCCGGGCTGCTCATGCAGGTAGCGGCCCAGGGGATAGTAGCGATATTTCACCGCAAACCGCAGCCCGGCGGGGAAGCCTACGGCACTTTCCACTGTCAGGTTGGGGTCGATGTTCATGAACAGCATGGTGCCCTCCTGCAGGGCGTTGCCGTTGAGGATGTGGTAGCTGAGCCGCTCGTCTGAGAGGGAAAAATCAGTGATGCAGCAGGCAAATTCACCGGGATCCAGCCGCAGAGCCCTGGCCTCCACGGGCAACTCGAACACAGCCGACACTTCGTGGGTCAGCTCGTCGTAGGAGTCAGGGGCAACGGTCAGGCACTCATGGGGCGAAAAACCGGAGCCGGAGTCGTAGAACAGCTGGGGCAGAAGCAGAGCACCCTGTTCGGTGTCGGCACCCTGCGAGGCCAGCACGGCCTCATATTTCAGCACCTGCTGCTCCAGCTCCAGGCACCGCTGTGCCAGCCGGGAAACGCCTTCGTCCGACAGCCGGAGCTGCTGTTCCAGTTCGGCCACGCGGCTGCCTACCGCGTCCAGGGTCTGGGGGGCATCGTTGTTCATAACCGGATTCTCCTCTTGTTTTATAGGATACGGCTGCACCGCAGCAGCCGGGGAAATCAATGCTGTGAAAGCGCGGGGGTGCGCCGCTGGGCCTGCCGCCGTGCGGCCGAGGCTTTGACGATCCAGCTGCGCCGCAGGTTCAGCAGGGCGCACACCAGCCCGATGGAGGTAAACGCGATCACGTTCTGCAGCAGCATACCCCGCAGCGGGTGGTCTGTAAAGTGAGCCGCGAACAGATACCACGGGATGGCGATGAGCTCCACCGTGTGGATGCAGAAGATGTTCAGCGAGTTGCGGCCGATGGCCTGCAGGCCCTGTGCGATGGGGCCGGTGAAGCGGTTGAGCCGCATGAACAGACGGATGAACAAAAAGCCGGTGGCGGCATCCAGCAGGATGCTCAGCGGGCCCAGGGTCCACTCGCCCATGGAAATGCAGTCGGTGCTCTGGGCAAGCAGAGCTCCCACAGTGGTCAGAGCTGTGCCGCCCAGCAGGATGTACAGGGTGCGGCGGGGCAGGGGTTTGTCCAGCCAGCGGTTCTTCTTGGCCAGATAGCCGATGTAAAGGTAGGGCACGATCACGGCTCCCTGCGAAAGGCTGAAGGGCAGCTCCCACACCAGTGTGGTGCCCCAGCCCAGCAGCATGATGCCGAGCACAGCCCAGTGTGTGTATTTCTCCGGGAAGATATTCAGGATGGCGTCCAGCAGCACCCAGCCGATCAGCAGCGAGAGCAGATACCACATGGGGCCGGTGGAAAAGAACTGCTGCCCGGCATAAGTAGTGGTGTGGGGCAGCCCCAGCAGAAAGCCGCCGGCCACCTTGAGGGTCTCGGTGACGCTGCTGGGGAAGTAATGGAACGCCATGTAGTGGCACAGCAGATGCAAGAGCGAAGTGCACACCGCCGTGATGCAGTAGGGCTTGAGCAGCGCTCTGAGCTGCTGCTGGATGCACTTGCCGATGGAGCGCTTGCGGAAACCGTAGCCGCTGGCAATGAAAAAGGCCGCCATCAGGGCCTCACGATAGATGAACGGGAAAAACGCCGTGAGCGACAGCCCGCCGGAGATCTGCATGGGGTAGAGTTCGGCGGTGTGGGCCAGCACGATGGTGATCATGCCCACGCCCTTGAGCATGTCGAACATGCCGATGGAGTTGACGGTGCTGGGTCTGGTGCCTTCCATGAAAAGGGTCCTTCCTTGCGCCGTCCGGAAACATGTGACCAACAGGCGCATACAGTAAAAAATGATCCATTTATAAGGATATAAGGCTAGTATAATGCTTTTTGTGCACACTGTCAATTTTGAATTGCCCACCGTCGGGTGGCAATTGTTGTCTTTACCGATAAAAAAGCCTGGCAGAAGGGCCGAATTTCTGGGCAGACGGCACAGGCTGCCGGATGGAAAAAACAAGATGTGCAAGTTTTGATTGCCAAAAATGGAAATTAAATGTTGCAAAAGCCTTGCATTGCCAGCGGCGGTATTGTATACTGAACACAATTGAAAAAGCGGCCTGGCCCGGGTGGACCTGGCTGCAGGAATGTAAAAAACAATGACGTGGAGGCTAACATGGTTCATTCGTTGTATCAGTCCCTGAACAATCTGGAAACGATCTACGCAGACCGGATCGGCATCCGTTATTATGATGAGGCCAAGGGTGGTGTGGTGGAGGTGCCCTTCCGGCAGTACGCTGCAGACCTGCGCCGATTCGTGGCATTTTTGCGCAGCCGCACCCCGAACCCCCTGGGACAGCGTGTGGCCATCCTGGCCCGCAACAGCTACCACTATGTGATGTGTATGTACGGCGCAGTGCTGGCCGGAGCTGTGGCAGTGCCCCTGAACACCGGCAAGAACTGGGACGAGATCCGCTACGAGCTGGATCTGGTGGAGCCGGTGTGCGTGCTCCATGACGGCGAATACCTGAGCCGGGAGCCGGCCCTGGGCCAGGAGTACGGGGATCGTCTGGTGCCCATGGATGCCTTTACCGCCTTTGAGCCTGCGATGGAGATCACCGAGGTGCCGGACCTCAGCGCAATGGCCTTTATCATGTTCACCTCCGGCACCACGGGCCGCAGCAAGGGCGTTATGCTGTCCCAGAAGAACCTGTTCACCGCCATGCCTGCCTTCCTGACCCCCTTTGAGGACGTGCGGAGCCAGACCGGCTGGAACACCGACGAGTTCAGCTCTCTGTCCTGCCTGCCCATGTTCCACATTTCGGCCATGACCAGCCTGGTGTCCTGGAGCGTCACCGGCCACTGCGTGAACCTGTGCAACGACCTGAAATATTTCTACCGGGACCTGGGGGCTATGCGGAGCGACGTGATGGCTGTGGTGCCGGTGCTGCTGAAGAGCATTTATAATGATGTGATGAAGGGCAAACGGGAGCGTCTGAACGGCCTGCGTGTGCTGACCTGCGGCGCAGCCATGTTCGACCCTGCCGTGCTCCAGGACCTGATGGACCGGGGCTTTTTCATCGCCCAGATGTACGGCCTTACCGAGACCTGCGGTGACGGTGCCTGGAACTCCTCCCAGGAGGAAAAGTACCTGACCAGCGTGGGCCATGTGGACGACAGCTGCCAGTACAAGCTGGAGGACGGGGAACTGTGCATGCGTGGTGACCCGGTGATGCTGGGCTACTACAAGGACCCGGAGGCCACCGCCGAGGTGCTGGACGCCGAGGGCTGGTTCCACACCGGCGACATTGCCCGGGTGGAGCCGGACGGCTATATGTATCTGACCGGCCGCAAAAAGAACGTGATCATCCTGGGCAGCGGCGAGAATGTGAGCCCCGAGGAGCTGGAAAAGCTGCTGGCTCCCTGCGCTGCCATCCGGGAGTGTATGGTCTGCGAGCGGAACCAGCGCATCTGCGCCGTGGTCTGCTGCGACCCGGACCAGCAGGACGCTGTGCGGGACTTTGTTACCAAGGTGAACCGCACCCTGCCCCTGTACAAGCACATGGTGGTGGAGTTCTCGGCCCAGCCCCTGCCTCGCAACGCTGCCGGCAAGCTGCTGCGGTCCTAAATCTTAGCGGAAGAAGCCGGTCTCATGGTGGGAAAAGTTCCCACAAGGCATTATGGTTGTGAGACTGGCTTTTTAAAGAATAGAGAGGGAAACGATCATGGAACTGCATGAACCGAAAAATCTGTATGAGCTGCTGACGCTGAACATGGAGCAGCGATTTGCGAACCGGGTGGCCTTCCGCTGGTACGACGCCGACCAGGATGTGGTGGTGGAAAAGCACTTCGGGGAGTATGCGCAGGACATCCGCCGCGCGGTGAACTACTACCTGAGCACCATCCCGGACATTCAGGGCAAGCGGGTGTGCGTGTGGAGCAACAACAGCTACCACTACGCCGTGAACTGCTACGGTGTCATGATGGCGGGCGGCGTCATCGTGCCCATGAACCAGCGCAAGAGCTGGGATGAGCTGCACCGGGAGCTGGAGCTGGTGGAGCCTTCCGCCATCCTGACCGACAGCGATGACTACGGCTGCAACGAGGAGATGCAGGCGGCTTACGGCAGCCTGCTGCGCCCCATGGATGCCTACAAGGCTTATGAGCCTGCAGAGCTTGTGAACCGCATCCAGCCCGAGGAGCTGATGGTGCTGATGTTCACCTCCGGCACCACGGGCCGCAGCAAGGGCGTCATGCTCTGCGAGCGGAACTTCTTTGCGGTGATGCCCCACCATGTACGGGTGGGGCAGCGGTTCTGCCAGCTGAAAAATGACCCGGACCTGCTGGTCAGCCACATGACTCTGCTGCCCATGTTCCACCTGGGTGCCTTTGGCTGCCTGTTCACCTGGGCTGAGATGGGCTGGGCCCAGAACCTGGGCAGCCTGCGGTCCTTCTATAAGGACCTGAAGCGGATGCCCAGCCAGGATATGGCCGCCGTGCCGGTGCTGGTGGAGTCCATCCACCACGACCTGATGACCGGCAAGCAGGACAAGCTGGGGGATCTGTGGGCTCTGAACTGTATGTCTGCGATGTTTGACCCCCAGACCCTGATGGACCTCCACGACCACGGCATGGTGATCTCCCAGCTCTACGGCAGCACCGAGACCACCGGCGGCGGCCTCATCAACTTTGCGGAGGATGCCAAGCACATCGGCTCCATCGGCAAGGACGACGGCCACTGCGAGATCAAGCTGGACAACGGCGAGCTGTGTATGCGGGGCGGCGATGTGATGCTGGGCTACTATAAGGACCCGGAGGGCACCGCTGAGGTGGTGGACGCCGAGGGCTGGTTCCACACCGGAGACCTGGCCCGGGTGGACGAGGACGGCTACTACTTCCTCACCGGACGCAAAAAGAACGTGATCATCCTGGACAGCGGCGAGAACGTCAGCCCCGAAGAGCTGGAGGGCCTGCTGGCAAAGTGCCCGGCCGTAAAGGAGTGCCTGGTGAAGGAAAAGGGCAAAAAGATCTGTGCTGTGGTCTGCTGCGAGGAAGCCGACCAGCAGGCGGTACGGGACTTTATCACCGAGACCAACCGCACCCTGCCCCTGTACAAGCGTATGAGCGCAGTGGAATTCTCCGCCCAGCCCTTGCCCCGCAACGCCATGGGCAAGCTGATGCGCTGAGGCCTGCAGCCCTGATTTTGCGGTTTGCGCCGCATACTCTGCAAAAAAACTGGGCAAACCCATAGGGGTTGTGCTATACTGAGGGCAGAGCCGTGCTGATCCTGATCGGCACACCCAAAATCCGTCACGGAAAGGAAGAACATTTCTATGGAACGAGCAGAAATCATGTCCCAGATCCTGGCCATCCTGGAGGATGTGGCAGAGATCGCGCCGGAGGATGTCAACGAGAACAGCGTCCTGATGGACGACCTGGATCTTTCGTCGATGGAGATCCTGACCATTGTGGCTGACCTGGAAGAGACCTTTGGCCTGCGCATCCCGGAAAAGGAACTGCGCAACTTTGTCACCATCAGTGACCTGGCCGATTATCTGGTAGCCAATGCCGGGTGAGCCGATGGAAGCAGCACAGCGTTCGGCGGAGTATGTCTTTCAGGGCATCATGTACTATTTCCGCCGGGAAAAAGTGTGCCCCCGGTATCAGTTCACCCTGAAGGACCCGGTGGATCCGGCCCTGCTGCAACAAGCGCTGGATGCCGCGCTGGAAGCTGCACCCTATTACCGGGTGCGGCTGGTGTGGGAAAAGCGCAAAGCCTTTCTGGAACCGAACTCGGAGCCCTGTCTGGTGTACCCGGACAGCGTGATGCGGGAGATGCCGGAACAGACGAATGGCTACTTCTTTGCCGTGCACTGCGCACAGAATACCGTGTACTTTGACTGGTTCCACTTCATCGCGGACGGCCACGGGGTATCGCCCTTCCTCACCCGCATCCTGGAGCTGTACTGTAACCTGCGCTACGGTACCGCCTTTGCAAACCCGCCCATCCCCTGCAGCCCGGCCTACGACATCGCAAAGCTGGTGGAGCAGTACCCGCTGCAGGTCATGGACGAGACTACGATGCAGCGGGAGGTGGTGGAGACCTGCGAGGAGCCCATGCACCGCATCCGAATCCGGTTCGCCAAAAAGGATCTGGTGGCCAAAGGCGTGCAGAACGGCGTCAAGCCCTTCTGCGCCCTCATGGGCCTGCTGTGCATCGCGCTGGGAGAGTATCTGGGCAAGGACACCATCCAGTATTCTTACTCTGCCGACACGCGGGACGCCATGGGTGCCCCCAACGCACGGTACAACTGCGTGTGTTCCTTCCAGGACGGAGTGACCCTGCACGAGGGCGTCCGGCTGGAAGAGTTCGTGCAGCAGATGGACAGCGCCGTGAAGGACAGCCTGACGGCGGAGCGCAAGCGCCGCAAGATGGCCGACCAGATGGGCTGGGTCTATCTGGTGGACCAGCAGAAGGCCCCCCTGCGGATCAAGCAGCGGGTGTTCCAGATGGGCGAGTACATCAGCGGCATCCCGGCGGATTTCTGGTTCAGCTATCTGGGCAATCCCCTTATGCCGAACACGCCGGAGCTGGCGCAGTACATCACTGACTTTGGCGTGTGGGTGCCGCCGGAGGGCGGCTCCCTGTGCGTGGAAGCCTCCACCCTCAACGGCATCATCACCCTGTGCATCGAGAACAAGGTGCCGAAGGCCGGCCTGCCCGGCATCCTGCGCCGTGTGCTGGAAGCCGAGGGCATCCCGGTGCTGGAAGCCCAGGCACTGGACGAAGTATAAACAAAAGGCAAAAGCAGCCTTGCCGGAGAAGATCCGGCAAGGCTGCTTTTGCGTCTTATTCGGTCCGGGCCGGGCGGGTGGTCACCTCGCCGCAGCGTAATGCCTGCGGGCGGCCGTTCTCCCGCTGCACCACCAGCCGCCCTTCCTCGTCGATGGCAAGGGCCTTTGCGGCGTAGGTCTCGGTGCCGGTGCACACGGTGACCCAGTGCCCGGGCACAAAGCAGCGGGCGCGGTACTCGTCCAGACAGTCAAAGGCGGGGCAGAGGGCCAGCAGCTGCCGGGCGATGGCCCCGGCCAGCGCGGCCCGGCTCACGGGGGCGGGGCCGCCCGGGTACAGGCTGCCGGCCTTTTCGGCCAGCTCCGGGGGCCAGTCGGCGGCGGTGGCGGTCAGGTTCAGGCCGATGCCCACCACCAGCCACTCCAGCCGCCCGCTCTCCAGGTCGGTGCCGGCTTCGGTGAGGATGCCGCACACCTTTTTGCCCTGATAATACAGGTCGTTGACCCACTTGATGCCCAGTTCCAGCCCGCACAGCTCCTGTACCGCCCGGCACACCGCCACGGCGGCCCCGATGGTGGCCGTCTGGGCGCTGGCCGCCGGGACCGCCGGGCGCAGCAGTACCGAGAGGTACACGCCCTTCCCGGCCGGGCTTTCAAATACACGGCCCAACCGTCCCCGGCCTGCGCTCTGGTGGGCTGTGAGCACCAGCGTGCCGTGGGGCGCACCGTCCAGCGCCAGCAGCTTGGCCGTCCGGTTGGAGCTTTCCAGCGTGTCGTACACCTGCACCGGGGCGGGATAGGGGCCCACGGCCTCGGCACAGAAGGGATCGCCGCCCAGCAGCCGATACCCCCGGCGGGAGACGGCTTCCAGTGCGTAACCCTGTGCGGTGAGGGCGGCAGCCGCCTTGTGGACGGCGGCGCGGCTCACGCCCAGCTGTCCGGCCAACTGCTGGCCGGAGATATAGGCACCCCCGGCGGCACTCAGTGCCTGCAGAAGGGCCTGACGGGTGGTAGAAGGCATGGCGGTAAGGCTCCTTTCGTGCTATACTATAACCACATTGTAGCATGGAACGGGCAAAACACAAACTTTTTGCAAAAAAATCTGCGGTTTGTGCAGGGAATGCGGCGGCTGTCTCGTTTGAATCAACAGAAGGGCCGTGCAGAACACCGCCCTCCACAGCCGGAAAGGAGGATGAGCAGGTCGTTGACAACACTGGAATTCAGCGCGATGGTGCAACAATATCAGTCTCTGGTCTACACGGTCTGCCATCAGCTGGTGCCGGACGTGGGGGATGCGCAGGATCTGACCCAGGAGACCTTTCTGGCGGCATGGCGGGCCATCGACCGCTGTCCGCCCGGCTTTGAAAAGCAATGGCTGGCCCGCATTGCGGCCAACAAAGCCAAGGATTACTTACGCAGCGCATGGGTGCGCCGGGTGAACACGCCGGGCGACGAGGTGCTGGCGCTGGAGGGGGCACCGCCCGGCCTGGAGCCGGAACAGCAGGTGCTGGACACGCTGGGAGCGGAAGAACTCACCCGCATGATCCTGGACCTGCGGGAGCCCTACAAGACACCCTGCCGTCTGGTGCTGCTGGAACAGCACACCATGGCCGAGGCGGCACGTCTGTGCGGCCGTCCGGAAAAAACCGTGAACGCGCAGATCTACCGGGCCAAAAAGATGCTGGTACAGCAGATCCGGGAACAACAGGAAGGGAGGAGCGTACATGGAACTGTTTGATCAGAACGGATGCCTGACTGAGGAAGGGCTGCACGCCGTCATCGGCGGGCAGCTGGACGAGCTGGGCAGGCTGGAAGCCGCCGAGCACCTGTCCTACTGCGACAAGTGCATGGACCGGTACACAGCCCTGCTCACCGCCGATGTATTGGAAGAGCCGCCGCGCTCCGCCCGCGGGGCTGTGATGGGCACCATCTGGGTGCGGCTGATGCAGAACACCTGGGGCCGGGCCGCCGTAGCCGCTGTGGCGGCGGTGCTGGCTCTGACCCTGTGGCGCAGCGGCACTGTGACCCAGATCCTGGAAGGCACCCGGGACCTTAAGACCTGGATGCCCTCCACCAGCCAGACCCAGCCGGACCAGCTGCCGATGCTGGGCCAGCCGGTGCAGGATGACCAGCGGACCCCTACCCAGCCGGAACAGCTGGGCGAGCCGGTGCAGGACAAAGAGCCTGTGCCCACCTTGTCCCAGAAGCTGACCGGCACGCTGGACAGCCTGCTGTTCGGCAAAAATGAATCTGCGGCAGAGCCTGAAGCTGCCGTTTCCAACCAGAAGAAATGAGGGAATCGACTATGAAGAAAAACGGAATCCTGACCCTGCTGTTTGCCTGCATCCCCGGCGCGGGCCAGATGTATCAGGGCTATATGAAGCGGGGACTCTCGCTCATCACCATGTTCTGCCTGTTTATTATCGTAGGCAGCGCCACGGGGCTGGATGCGCTGGTAGTCGGCTGCATCGTGGTGTATATGTACAGCTTTTTCGATACCTTCAACCTCCGCGCCCAGATCATCGCGGAGAATGCCCCGACAGACGACTATCTGGTGCACATCAACTGGAAAGACAAGCGGATGCAGGACTTCATGATGGACAGCCACAAGCTGCTGGGCTGGGGCCTCATTGCCCTGGGCGGCCTGGTGGCCTACGAGAACGTCATCATGCGGGTGTTCGGCGATGTGATGTGGCGCTGGGGCCAGAACAACCCTGTGTTCCGCGCCTTCTATCTGATGCTGGATGAGCTGCCCCAGATCGTGACCTGCGTGGCCCTCATCGTCTGCGGCCTGTGGCTGGTGCGCGGCCCCAAGGGCAAAAAGGTGCACCGCAAAAAGGCAGAGGAACCGGAGGACGAGGACTTCCGCGAGTACACCGCAGCCGCAGCCGATGCACCGGAAGCCCCGGAGGAAACCGCAGACTTTGCCATGCCGAAGCTCAGCGCTCTGCTGGGCGACCCGGTGACCCCGGAGGACCCAGAAGAGCCGGAACAGCCGGAGAATGCGGAGGGCGACGATGGACGAACTGAATAAGACGGCAGCGACGGAGCCGGAAACCCGGCCGGAAGCTGCAAAGCTGCAGGACGCCCCCCGCCGCCGGGTGGGCAGCCTGACGATGGGCGCCTGCCTGATCGCAGCGGGCATCTTCTTCCTGTGTTATTACTTTGTGCCGGGCTTTGACTGGCAGCTGGTGGTGCGTATCGCCCCGGCGGCAGCCCTGGTGCTGCTGGGATGTGAGGTGCTGTTCTTCGCCGCCCGGCCGGGCCGCTGGAAGTATGACTTTGTCTCGGTGCTGGTCTGTCTGGGGCTCATCGCAGTTTGTATGTGCCTGAGCTTTCTGCCCATGGTGTGGAGCGAGATCGACCCTGCCCGCGGACAGAACGAGATGAAGCTGAGCAAGGCGTACACCACACAGGTGTATGAGGCCCTCCGGAAGGAAAACCCGGACCTCCGCCTGCGGGATGTGTACACCGACCTGTATCTTTACGCCAACAGCGTGGATGACCTGCAGGAGCTGCAGCCAAGTGACGGGCACCTGAGCCTGACCGTGATGCTGTATGGCCCCTACGACAGCACCGGAGCCTTTGCGCAGGACTGCCGCAGCGTGGCCGGTACGGTGCGGGCTGGCACCCTGCAGCCGGATGAACTGCGCATCGTGTGGTCGCCGGACAACGACCCGGGCCAGAGCCTGGATTCCGGTACCCTGCAGCGTGTGGAACAGTACACGCTGGAACTGGACGGCACGGTGCAGCTGGACTGGACCGCGGATGAGATGGAACGGCAGGTCGAAGTGCAGTATCTGCTGGACGAAGAAAATGAGCCGGAAGAGGACACTGCGCCCAGCGAAGAGGCCGAGCCAGAGGCGGCTGTATAAAAACTGAAAAAGCGCCCGCTGTGGAGTTTTCCACAGCGGGCGCTTTGCTTGTTGAAAAAGAGCTTACAGCTTCTTGCCGGTCAGCAGCTCGTAGGCCTCCAGATACTTGGCGATGGTCTTGTCGATCACGTCCTGGGGCAGGTCGTAGTTGCTGTCCGGATGGGCCTTCAGCCAGTCGCGGACAAACTGCTTATCAAACGAAGGCTGGCCGTGACCCGGCTCGTAGCCCTCCAGCGGCCAGAAGCGGGAGGAATCCGGGGTGAGCATCTCATCGCCCAGCACCACGTTGCCATCCTCGTCCAGACCAAACTCGAACTTGGTGTCGGCAATGATGATGCCGCGGGTCAGGGCGTACTCGGCGCACTTCTTGTACAGGGCGATGGTGTAGTCCCGCAGCTTAGTGGCGTACTCTTCGCCGTGGCCGGGGAACTGCTTTTCCAGCACCTCAATGCTGCGCTCGTAGGAGATGTTCTCGTCGTGGTCGCCGATCTCGGCCTTGGTGGAGGGGGTGTAGATGGGCTCCGGCAGCTTCTGGGACTCCTGCAGGCCCTCGGGCAGCTGGATGCCGCACACCTTGCCGGTCTTTTGGTAGCTGGCCCAGCCGCTGCCGGTGATGTAGCCGCGCACGATGCACTCGATGGGCAGCATGGTCAGCTTGCGGCACAGCATGCTGTTGCCGTCGAACTGGGGCTGCCGGAAGAACTCCGGCATATCCTTCACGTCCACGCTCAGCATATGGTTGGGCAGCAGATCCTTGGTGTAGTCGAACCAGAACTTGCTCATCTGGGTGAGCACAGTGCCCTTTTTGGTCACCTTGTTTTTCAGGATGACATCAAACGCAGAAATGCGGTCGGTGGCAACCATGATCAGGCTGTCGCCATTGTCGTAAATTTCACGGACTTTGCCTTCTTTGATGGGCTTGAATGCAGTCATAGTCAAACACTCCATTTCCCTTTTTCCGGCCGCCGGGCGCGGCACATCCTTACAGCACTATTGTACCATGCCGGGTGCCGGTTTGAAAGAAACAGATGGGAGAGATTTGCCCCGGGTTTTGCAAATTTCTCGTGAAAAATGTGCAAAAATCATCGGATGAATTCGTCGTTTTGACGATAAAAGTCGTACTTTCAGCGCGAATGAGACAAAAAACGACCCGCTTTTTTGTGGAATGCGCAGATGGACACAGCCCGGCGGATAGGGTATGCTGAAAGGCGGCAGCTTTGCTGTACAGAAAGGAAAATTCTGCTTATGATACCTCAGATCATTGCGCACCGTGGTGCATCCTACCTGGCACCGGAAAACACACTGGCGGCTTTCCGCAAGGCGATGGAGATCGGGGCCGACGGTGTGGAAATGGACGTACAAAAGACGCTGGACGGCGGCCTTGTGATCCACCACGACTATATCATCGACCTGCACACCGATATTTCCGGCCGTATCTACGATATGACCGAGGGCGAACTGAAAGACCTGGACTTCGGCAGCTGGAAGGACGTTGCCTATAAAGATGAGAAGATCGCCACTCTGGCCGAGGCACTGGCCCTGTGCAGGAGCATGGAGGGCTGTGCGGTCCAGTTGGAAATGAAATCCACCATGGACAACGACCCGGCTTTTGTGTCCGGTGTGGTGGATGCCATCCGCGCGGCAGACATCGCCGACCGACTGGTCCTTATTTCGTTCAACCACGACCTGCTGCGGCAGGCCAAGGCGCTGATGCCGGAACTGCGGGTGGGCGTGCTGCTGTACGGCGCATTCGAGAGCATGGTGCTGCCGCCGCCGGTCATCTGGAAGGACCTGGGCCTGGTGAACGGCATGGAGGATGAGGAAGCGGCGCTGGACGAAGAGCTGGCCGCCCTGCCGGTGGATGCGGGCATGGACCCGGATGAGGAAAACGGCTGGATGACCCGCTGGGTGAACGACAAGGTGAGCATGCTGCGGGCAAACTTCCCCGGGGAGAGCCTGCAGGCGGTGGCAAAGCATCTGGCCGACCAGCACAACCCGGTGGCCTATGTCAAAAGCCTGGACTTTGCGCCGGAGTACGTCAGCTGCGAATACCACACCGCCTACAGCAACCCGGGCTTCATCGCCAAGCTGCAGGCCATGGGGGTCAAGGTGGCCCTGTGGACCGTGGACACCGAGGATGCCGTGCGCAGCCTGCTGCCGCTGGGGCCGGACTGCCTTGTGACCAACCGCCCTGACCGCGTGCGGGAATGGGTGGAAGAAAATCAGTGACACAGAGATCGGAAAGGCTTCTCCTTTGGGAGAAGTCTTTTTTGCTGCCCTTGACAAACAGGGACAGTGGGATTACAATAGTCTCATATCAAACAGTTTTATAGAAAACAGTTTGAGCAAAAAACAATTCAAAAGGAACCGATCGTATGTGTGACGAAAAACAGAACGAATGCAGAGACCACGGGGATCCGCCCTGGGAGGGGCCGCAGGTCATCCCGGCCCAGATCCGCCGGGTGGACAACCTGATCTTCCGCAAGATCAACCAGTTTGCCCGCGCCAACGGTGTGGAGCAGGCCACCCCGATGCACGGTTGGATCATCGGGTATCTTTACCGGCACCGGGAGGAGCAGGTGTTTCAGCGGGACATTGAGCGGGAGTTTTCCATTACCCGCTCCACCGTGACCAACATCCTGCAGCTGATGGAGCGCAAGGGCTACATCCAGCGCCAGAGCGTGCCGCAGGATGCCCGGCTGAAACAGCTGGTGCTGACGGAAGAGGGCATCCGCTTCCATGAAAACACCATCCTCTCCTTCCATCAGACGGACGACTATGTGGCCGGGCTGCTGACGGAAGAGGAAAACGCCGAGCTGCTCCGGCTGCTGAACAAGCTGCGGGACGCGCTGAAGTAAACCATTTGAAATGGCCGCCGCATGCGCTCTGGCCATATTCAGCGGAAGAATTATTTTGCTTTGCATTTGCGTGGAAAGCTCCCGGTTGGCCCGCCCAAGTATAACGCAAGAGTGTTCGACTCTTGTCAAAACGCCGAAAAGATGTTTGTGAAAATGTTAATTATGAACAATTTCCGAAAGTTTTGCAAACATCTTGACATTAAATCTGTTTTGTATAGAATTGTTCTGTACCAAACAAATAAAATTAACAGGAGGTAACTCAGATGATCAAAAAGCTCGTGTCACATCTGGGCGAGTACAAACGCGCCGCGGTCCTGACACCGCTCTTTGCAGCCCTGGAAGCCGTGATGGATGTGCTGCTGCCCACCATCATGGCCTTTATCATTGACCTGGGCATTGAAAAGGGCGATATGCACGCCATCGTCAAGTATGGTCTGCTCACCTTTCTTGTGGCAGCCATTGCGCTGCTGCTGGGCGTTCTGGCCGGTAAATATGCCGCCGAGGCATCCACCGGCTTTGCCGGCAATCTGCGCGATGCCATGTATGAGAACATCCAGCACTATTCCTTCTCCAACATCGACAAGTTCTCCACGGCGGGCCTTGTCACCCGTATGACCACCGACGTGACCAACGTGCAGAATGCGTTCCAGATGATCGAGCGCATGTGCGTGCGTGCCCCGGTGCATCTGGTGTTTGCACTGTTCATGGCTGTGGTCATCGGCGGCCCCCTGTCCCTGGTGTTCGTGGTGGCGGTAGTCTTTCTGGTGGCGGTGCTGGCCAGCATCATGATCCCCACCTTCCACATCTTTGACCGGGTGTTCAAGAACTACGATAACCTCAACGCCTCGGTGCAGGAGAATGTGTCCGCCATCCGCGTGGTCAAGAGCTTTGTGCGCGAGGGCTTTGAGAACGAGAAGTACACCAAGGCCTGCGAGAGCCTGTACAACCAGTTCGTCAAGGCCGAGAGCCGCCTGAGCTTCAACAACCCTGCCATGCTCACCGCCGTTTACGGCTGCAACATCGCCCTGAGCTGGCTGGGTGCCAAATATGTGCTGCATGGTGCCATCACCACCGGTCAGCTCAACGCCCTGTTCGGATACATCATGAACATCCTCATGGCTCTGATGATGCTGAGCATGGTCTTTGTGATGATCGCCATGTCGGCCGCTTCCGCCAAGCGTATCGTGGAAGTGCTGGACGAGACCACCGACCTGCCCCCGGCCAAGCAGCCGGTGCAGCAGGTGAAGGACGGCAGCATTGAGTTCGACCATGTTTCCTTTCAATATAAGCATGGTTCGGGCCGTCCGGTGCTGAACGATATCACCTTTTCCATCAAGCCCGGCGAGACGCTGGGCATCATCGGCGGCACCGGCAGTGCAAAGTCCAGCCTGGTGCAGCTGATCCCCCGCCTGTACGATGCCGAAAGTGGTACCGTGCGGGTAGGCGGTGTGGATGTGCGGGATTATAACCTGGACGTCCTGCGCCACGAAGTGTCCATGGTGCTGCAGAAGAACGTGCTGTTCAGCGGCACCATCCTCGACAACCTGCGCTGGGGCGACGCGAACGCCAGCGAGGAAGAGTGCATCCGGGTGGCCAAGCTGGCCTGTGCGGATGAGTTCATCGAGCGCTTCCCGGATAAGTACAATACCTGGATCGAGCAGGGCGGCTCCAACGTGTCCGGCGGCCAGAAGCAGCGCCTGACCATCGCCCGCGCTCTGCTGCGCAAGCCCAAGGTGCTGATCCTGGACGATTCCACCAGCGCGGTGGACACCGCCACCGACGCCAAGATCCGCAAGGCCTTCCGGGAAGAGATCCCCGGCACCACCAAGATCATCATTGCACAGCGCATCTCCTCGGTGCAGGATGCTGACCGCATCCTGGTGCTGGACAATGGCCAGATCAACGGCCTGGGCACCCACGAGGAGCTGCTCAGGACCAACGCCATTTATCAGGAAGTTTACAACAGCCAGACCCAGGGCGGCGGCGACTTCGACAAGCAGGGAGGTGCGCAGTAATGGCCGTAAAAGAAGTACATGGCCCCGGCCCGCGGGGCGCACGGGGCCCGCGCCCCAAGGTGGAAAACCCGGGCAAGCTGCTCAAGCGCATCATGGATGAAGTATTCCGCAACTACCTGCCCCACTGCATCCTTGTGCTTATCTGCATCGTGGTCAGTGCGCTGGCCAATGTGCAGGCCAGCCTGTTTTTGCAGACTTTGATGGACGATTACATCGTGCCCATGACCCACCAGCAGGACCCCAGCTTTGCACCGCTGGCCGGGGCACTGCTGCGGGTGGGCTGCATCTACCTTGTGGGGATTCTGGCCGCATGGCTCAATGCCCGCGTTATGGTCAACGTAACGCAGGGTACGCTGCGCAACCTGCGCACCAAGCTGTTCACCCACATGGAAAGCCTGCCCATCTCCTATTTTGACACCCATCCCCACGGCGATATCATGTCCGTGTACACCAACGATGTAGATACCCTGCGCCAGATGATCAGCCAGAGCATCCCGCAGCTGGTGTCCAGCGTCATCACCATCGTGTCGGTGTTCTTCAGCATGTGTATGCTCAGCTGGCAGCTGACCATCGTTACCATGCTCATGGTGGCGCTGATGCTCTTCTGCTCCAAAAAGATCGCGGCAAGCTCCGGTAAGTACTTCGTGCAGCAGCAGCGGGATCTGGGCAAGGTGAACGGCTACATCGAGGAGATGATGGAGGGCCAGAAGGTGGTCAAGGTGTTCACCCACGAGCAGCAGACCCTTGACGGCTTCCGCCAGCTGAACGACCAGCTGAAGGAGAGCTCCAAGCAGGCCAACGCCTTCTCCAACATCATGATGCCGGTCAACGCCCAGTTGGGCAACATCAGCTACGCCGTGTGCGCGCTGGTGGGTGCCGCCATGGCTGTGGGCGGTGTCAGCGGCATGACTCTTGGCACGGTGGTGGCCTTCCTCAGTCTGAACAAGGGCTTCAATATGCCCATCAGTCAGGTGTCCATGCAGGCCAACAGCGTCATCATGGCACTGGCCGGTGCAGAGCGCATCTTTAAGATGATGGACGAGCCCAGCGAGACCGATGAGGGCTATGTGACCCTGGTGAACGCCAAGTACGACCGCGAGGACAACCTCGTGGAGACCGAGGAGCGCACCGGCATCTGGGCCTGGAAGCACCCCCACCACGACGGCACCACCACCTACCACAAGCTGGAAGGCGACATCACCTTCACCGATGTGGATTTCGGATATGTGCCGGAAAAGACGGTGCTGCACGACATCAACCTGTATGGCCGTCCGGGCCAGAAGATCGCCTTTGTCGGCTCCACCGGTGCCGGCAAGACCACCATCACCAACCTGATCAACCGCTTCTACGACATTCAGGATGGCAAGATCCGTTACGACGGCATCAACATCCACAAGATCAAAAAGTCCGATCTGCGCCGTTCGCTGGGCATCGTGCTGCAGGACACCCACCTGTTCACCGGTACGGTCATGGAGAACATCCGCTATGGCCGTCTGGATGCCAGCGATGAAGAGTGTATGGCCGCCGCCAAGCTGGCCAACGCGGACGGCTTCATCCAGCGTCTGCCGGATGGCTACAACACCATGCTGACCGGCGACGGTGCGAACCTGTCGCAGGGCCAGCGCCAGCTGTTGGCCATCGCCCGCGCCGCCGTGGCCGACCCGCCGGTGCTGATCCTCGATGAGGCAACTTCCTCCATCGACACCCGCACCGAGGCACTGGTGCAGCGCGGCATGGACGGCCTGATGTACGGCCGCACCAGCTTCGTCATCGCCCACCGCCTGTCCACCGTCCGCAATGCAGACTGCATCGTGGTGCTGGAGCAGGGCCGCATCATCGAGCGCGGCAGTCACGACGAGCTGATCGCCAAGAAGGGCAAGTATTACCAGCTCTACACCGGCAACCTCGCCGAAAACTAAATCAAGACATCTCCCCTCAATAACACAGCGCCCCCGCCGGGATCTCTCCCGGCGGGGGCGCTGTGTTTTATATCATAAATGTTTTTAGTGGATCAGGTTCACGAATACGGGGCAGAGCACTGCGGTGAGCACACCGGCCACTGCAATGGACAGGCCGCTCATGGCACCCTCCACCTCGCCCATCTGCAGGGCCTTGCTGGTACCCACGGCATGGGCCGAGGTGCCGATGCCCACACCCTTGGCGATGGGGTCGGTGATGTGGAACACCTTGCACACCGTTTCGGCCAGCAGGCTGCCCGCAATGCCGGTGAGGATGACGATGGCACCGGTCAGGGCGGCAATGCCGCCCAGCTCAGCGGCCACGTCCATGCTGATGGCGGTGGTCACCGACTTGGGCAGCAGGGTGGCGTACTGCTCTTTGGTCAGGTCCAGCGCCAGGGCAAGAGCCAGGGCACTGCCCAGGCTGACCAGTGTGCCAACCGAGATGCCGGCGATGATGGCGGCGGCGTTCTCCCGGAGCAGGTCCCACTTTTCATACAGCGGGATGGCCAGGGCCACGGTGGCCGGCAGCAGCAGGTAGTTCACCGGGGCGGCGCTGGCCTTGTAGTCGGCGTAGGGAATCTTGCACACCGACAGGAAGATGATGACAAAGATGCTGCCCAGCAGCAGGGGATTGAAGATGGCTTTGCCGGTGATCCGGTTGATCAGGGCACCCAGTGCAAAGGCTGCCAGCGTGAGCAGCACGCCCCACGCCGCCGACCCGGACAGGAAATCATTCAGCATGGTCTGCCTCCTTCTTTTTGCGGCCGGTCATGGCCTGGGTGGTGCGGCCTGCGGAGACCATGACCAGCACGGTCACCGGGATGATGGCAATGAGGATGGGCAGCAGCATGTTGCCCATCTCGGCCCACAGCTCCATCACGCCGGCTGCGGCAGGCACGAACAGCAGCGGGAAGATGCCGGTGAGGTAGATGCCCACCTCTTTCACGTCATCCAGCTTCACAAAGCCGAAGTTCAGTGCAGCCAGCAGCAGCACCAGCCCGTAGACACTGGCAGGCACCGGCAGCGGCAGCACGGCGTGCAGCACCTCGCCCAGAAAACAGAAGGCCAGAATGCGCGCAAACTGAAAAATGTATTTCGTAACGGATCGCTCCTTTCACGGTCACCAAAAAATGTGGAATACAGGTGGTAGTATACCGCATCGTCGGACGTCCATCAACCGTGATACTTGCCAAGAATTCCCACACATTTCGCGAGGAACTGTGCAAAAAAGGCGCACCGCAATGTGCGGTGCGCCGTAAGAAGCCGGAGCAGGAACGAGTCAGATCACATAGTCGTTGCCGGCCTGATCGGGCAGGGCAAGATCGGCAAGGGTGATGTGGCTGAAATAGTTGGAGATGAGGTCGTTCAAGCCCTTCCACATCTCATAGGTGCGGCAGTTGGCCAGGCGGTCGCAGGGGGATGCACCCGGCGTCAGACAGGTGACGGGGGCCAGGCTGCCCTCGGTGAGCATGAGGATCTCCTCCACGGTGTACTGGTCGGGGCTGCGGGTCAGGCGGTAACCGCCGCCCTTGCCGCGCAGACCCTCCAGAAAGCCGTTCTGCACCAGCACCTTGAGGATGTTCTCCAAATACTTTTCCGAGATCTCCTGCCGTGCGGCGACTTCCTTGAGGGGAACGTATTTTTCCGCCTGATGTTCGGCAAGGTCGATCATCACGCGCAGCGCATAGCGCCCTTTGGTGGAAACGATCATATTCGTGTACTTCCTTTGATGTCCATAGAATGTTAAACCTATTATACAACAGGGTAAATAATAGTTCAATCCCACTTTTTTGCAAAAAAGCATTGACAAGCAGGGCAAAGGGGACTATAATACCATCAAACCCACAAACAATGTTGGTTTAAAGGTTTGTAGTTCCGGGCCGCACCTCGGGTGCCGGGGCCCGTTCGAAAAGTTGTATCTGTATCAGGAGGGAATTTATTATGAGCAAGATCTATACTGCCGCTGACCAGCTGATCGGCCACACCCCGCTGCTGGAGCTCACCCACATTGAAAAGGAGCAGCAGCTGTCTGCTCACATTCTGGCCAAGCTGGAGTACTTCAACCCGGCCGGTTCCGTGAAGGACCGCATTGCCAAGAAGATGATCGACGACGCCGAGGCCAAGGGCCTGCTGAAGGAAGGTTCCGTGATCATCGAGCCCACCTCCGGCAATACCGGCATCGGATTGGCTGCCGTGGCAGCTGCCAAGGGCTACCGCATCATCATCGTCATGCCCGAGACCATGAGCGTGGAGCGCCGCCAGCTGATGAAGGCTTACGGTGCCGAGCTGGTGCTCAGCGAGGGTGCCAAGGGCATGAAGGGCGCCATTGCCAAGGCCGATGAGCTGGCAAAGGAGATCCCCAATTCCTTCATCCCCGGCCAGTTTGTGAACCCGGCCAACCCCCAGGCACACATCGAGACCACCGGCCCCGAGATCTGGGACGATACCGACGGTAAGGTGGACATCTTTGTGGCAGGCGTTGGCACCGGCGGCACCGTGACCGGCGTGGGCAAGTACCTGAAGAGCAAGAACCCCGACGTGAAGGTCGTGGCCGTGGAGCCCGCCTCCTCCCCGGTGCTGAGCAAGGGCACTGCTGGTGCGCACAAGATCCAGGGCATCGGCGCAGGCTTTGTGCCGGACGTGCTGGACACCAAGGTTTATGACGAGATCATTGCCGTGGAGAACGACGACGCCTTTGCCACCGGTCGGCTGATCGGTCACAAGGAGGGTGTGCTGGTGGGCATTTCTTCCGGTGCTGCCGTCTGGGCTGCCCTGCAGCTGGCAAAGCGCCCGGAGAACGCTGGCAAGAACATCGTGGTGCTGCTGCCCGATACCGGCGACCGCTACCTGTCCACTCCGCTGTTCGCAGACTGATCACTCTATTTGTAGAACCATTGCATCCCGCCCGGATTTCCGGGCGGGATTTTTTTGCACGCCGGCCGCCGGATGAATCTATTGACGAACACCCTAAAAAAAGGTATACTGTACAGGTACAATTGAATATTGTCGGGGTGTTGCGCAGTTGGTAGCGCGCCTGCTTTGGGAGCAGGAGGCCGCGAGTTCGAGTCTCGCCACTCCGATATGAATAAAACCCACGATGAAACGCTTGAAATTTGGCGTTTGTCGTGGGTCTTTTTGTTCGATATGAAGGGCAAAATTGCCCATTTGTGCGTTATTTGTGCGTTATTGCCTCAAAAACTGCCCTGCGCGGCGCTCTGGTCGCCCTGAACACAGGACACAAGAGCGGCATATCTGGCCTTGAAGATGTCCATAAGGACTTGCACCGCTCGGCCCTGCTGCACCGCGTTCCCCTCCTCGGTCGCGTCGTCCACCATCTTGATACACACAGCCACATCCCCCATAGCGATCACAGCACTTTCCACGTCAACACGGTTCATTGTAAAAATCTCCCTTCAAAATAAATCCCGGCAGGCTTCTCCTGTTCCGCCGGGTCAGCGGTTTGTTTCAGGCGTTCAGGGGCTTCACTTGGGACGCTCCAAAGAATGACGCGCGGTAGGTCTGGCCGTCGCCCTTGCTGGAATGGATGAGAACCACTTGGAAAAGGGCCTTTGCACCATGCAGGACTTCGCACCCGGCGGCTCTCCACCCTGCCCATGTGTTGACTTCCTCGGTCACCCCGGCGGCGGTCTGGGCTTCGCTGATGCGCTGGGCGTTGATGGGCTGCGCCTTTGCGCTGTTCCATGCCCGGTGCAGGCATTCGGCAAAAGCGGCTGTGCCTTTGCGGTAGAGCTTCCATGCCTTGTGCATGATCTCAGAAAGATTGTACTTCATGTGATAGCCTCGCTTTACTTTGCGGGCCAGCCCTGCTATACTGGGCTTGACCCTGTTGTTGGGTTTGGCTCGGTGTTGTAGTTGGTAGCTCTCACCGGGTCATTTTTCATATACAGCGGCGGGAGTGGGTTACTGACTTAGCATGCGTTCACGGCTTACAGCGCTTCCGGTTCTTACTTCGCCCCTTGCCTTCCGGTCGTGCTCCCTTGCTGTGATTCTATTATAGTACTGTTTACCGTACAAGTCCATTGACGGATTCAACAAGGTTTACAGTGTGTTTCTGTGCATATTTGTACTGTTAACCGTTCTGATTTTGTGATATACTGTTTACAGAACAGGAGGGAAAGAAATGGTTACTGAGGCAAGAAAAAGAGCCAATGCCAAATGGGACAAAGAAAACATGGTCGTTCTGGCCTGCAAGGTCAAGCGGGAAACGGCTGAACAGTTCAAGGCTGCTTGTGCCGCACAGGGAACAACGTCCAACGCTGTTTTGCAACAGGCGGTAAAAGCCTATTTGCAGCAGGCCCCCGCACAGGAGCCGCCCCGCGCCGCCGGGGATTCGATGCAGGACGATGAAACAGAGGCCCGGCGGGCGGCTGTTCTGGCAAAAATCAAGGAGCTGTAAAAGGCTGGGAAGGATGTTGAACGATGCCAGACCACGCCAAACAGGTTGGCGTACTGTGCCAGCACGTTATTGATCTGCTGGGCTTGACCATGAAAGAAGGGCAGAGTATTCTACTCGGTGAATCCAACATTGCCCACATGGTCAGCAACCACCCGGCAGATTATGCCCTGTATGGGGAGTATATCCCGCTGATTCTGTCTGCGCCGGACTATGTAGCCCTGAATGCAAAGGACAGCTCGATTGAATACGTCAAGGAAGTTCAGGTAAACAGCATATACGTCAAGGTGGCTGTCCGTGTTTCGGCTCGTGGGCAGCTCTTTGCCCGGTCGATTTATCGGCTGAACACAAACCGCGTTCTAAACTTTATCGAAAAAGGCACGTTGAAGCGGTATTGAATCAAACAGAACGATTTGACATTTTTTCGCGTTCTGGTATAATAGACTTGCAAAGAGAACCAGAGGACGGAACAGGCAGCCGTCGCCCATTGTTAGGAGATGCGGGAAGCGTCACCCCGCCTGATTCTCGAACAGAAAGAGGCCGTTGCAGAGATGCAGCGGCCTTTTGCTATAAGCTGGGGCGCGTCTGATCTGCCCCATTGAGAAGGGAGCCTTATATGCTACACGTCGTTAAAATTGGCGAAAGCTATGTTTGCCCGGTCTGCGGCAAGTACACGTTTGAGTATGCCGGGGACTTTGATATTTGCCCGGTGTGCAACTGGGAAGATGATCTTTGCCAGCTCGAAAACCCGGATGAAGAAGACTGTGCCAACCACATGAGCCTGAACCAAGCCCGCGAGGCGTGGGCGCATGGTCGGCGGGTCGATGAATGGGAAGACGAATAACCCGCCGGGCGGGTATAGTATGGAGGTTGCAGTTGTGCGGCCTCCTTTTTGTTTTGCCTGTGCATACTCTCGCAACGTCTGGCAAGCACCTAGAACGGGCGATGCACTGCCCGGCGGGAAAGTTGATGCAGACATAAAGAAAAGCCCTCGCGCCTCTGTTTCTGAGGCCGTGGGGGCTTCGTGGGTCATGCGGCGAGTAGGTTACTCACCCACAACGCCGTTGTTGCATGTTTCGCTGTCTTCGGGCCGTTCCTCTTCCGGGACATACTGCACAACAAGCTGCGGCTTGCCAGCTGCATCAATGACCGGGCTGATGTGGATAGCGTCACCGTGGTTTGAGCCGGTGTTGTCCGTCCAGCCCTCAAAGAATAAGCACAGCCCTTCCCCTGCATCGTTGACGATGTAGTGGACAGCCTTGCCCTTGAGGGTGTTTTCCAGTTCGCGGGTACTGATTTCGGTGAATACGTTCATGTTTTTATTCTCCTTTGCGGTTGAGGTGTATCTTCAGAGATGCCGGACTGCATCCCTTGAGCCTGTTTTGTGGGGGCTGTCCGCCGGACGGTCCCGGCGGCTGGTGCGCACCTCTGCTTCTTCTGCAAAGCGCTTTTGTAGGAAGTATTTCAGCAGGGTCAGGAAAGATTTCTCTCTCGTCTCGTCGAATGCCTGCACGGTGTCATAGACGGCGAAAAAGCTGGCTTGCACAAGGTCTTCAGCGGTCGTCATGCCTGCTGTGTGGTTCTTCGCATAGTAAACGGCCTTTTTCTTGACAAAGCCTTTCACCGCGTTCCATAAGTCCAAAAGCGTTTCCTCGCTGCCGTCTCTGGCACGGACAGCAAGCGCGTTCAGTTTAGCTTTTTCCAATGGGTTCTCCTGCTTTACTCTAAACCATCATCAAACGCGGAAAGCCTGCGCAACTCCTCATCCGTCAAGCTGTCGAATGGGTTCAACGTGCCAGCGGCAGCACGTTCCAGAGTGAGCGCCTTTGAAAGCAGCTCGGAGGCCTTGAGCCTGTCGGCCTGCTTGGCCTCCTGATCTCGCATTGTGGTTGTCCAAAAGCTGCGGATTTCTTCAAGGGTCGCTGTGTTCTCGGCCATGATCTCCGCGTTACGGTCGGCCAGATATTCCCGAATGTCGGCATATGTCAACAGCCGCTGGCCGATGCTCCGGGCGGTTCTGGCACTGTACCCGGCTTTCCTCGCCGCCTCCGCTGCGTTCCCACACTTGAGGTAGGCTTCACAAAATGCCCGTTGTCTTTGGTTCATGGTCTGGCTGCCTGTTCTCCGCCCTCGGCTCCTCCCGGCGGTCTTGTGGTGTCCTTCATGCCTTATCCCTCCATTCCTGATCTGCCATGTGGCCGCTCGGTGTACTCGCTGCACTCCGGGCGGCTTTTTCTTTTTGGCTGTGCCAAAATGGCATAGTGCAAGGCCTCTACTTGTGCCAAAATGGCATAGTGTAGTTGTAACAAACCGCCTTATACTGTGCCAAAATGGCATAGTGCGAATACGATGGTACGTTGCTTTCTATTTTGCCGCACTATGCCAAAATGGCACACATATACTATATATAGCCATGTATTGCCAAAAAACTAAGGCGGTTCTAACCAGCGGAAACAAAACTGGTAGTCGTTTTCTGTACGAGTATTTTTTCCGCTTCTTATGATCTCTATAAAACCGGTGGCTTCGAGCTCCTGCAAGTACCTTCTGCCCGTTCTCACTGGGATTCCTAAAGCCTCCATTCTGGATGCAGGAAACTGAAAGTTGCGCTCTCCTGCCGCCTCCATCGCTGCAAGAAGATAAAAATATCTAGCTCCGACAGTTAAGGAAATAAAGCGCTTGTTGTGTACCAACGTGTCACCCACTTGTATAAAACGCCCTTCCTTTTGGTTTGCGGATGCGGTAAGCCAACGCTTTATTCTGCCGTCACTCTTACCAGTGCGCCCCATATCAGATTACCCATGACGGCTTTCCAGCTCCGCCGGGTCGTCACCTTCGTTGAAGTAGGCGGCAAGACTGTCCATATTGACCAACCAGCGGTTGCCAGCACAGACAAAGCGCACCTTGCCGGCGCGGCAGAGCGTCCGAATGTAGGCGGCGGTAACTCCGAACTGTGCAGCGGCTTCTTTTACGGTTGACATGTTTGGATATGTGATAGCGTTTGACATTTTTGTACTTTCCTCCGTTGACTTTGGGTTGATTCCGTGATAATATCGTATCACATGATATGAATTTAGTAAATATTATGTTTTTCTTGGTATTATCTTAATTATTGTCGGAATCCTTATAACTCTAACCTGAAACAGTAAGAAAGCGATATAAAGTATGGGAACAAAACATGAATCAGCAATCAAAACTGATAACTCTCTCAAAATAAAGCAGGGGCGACGGGCAAAGGCGGCAATTATCAGAACAGGAATGCAACAGGGAGATTTTGCTATTAGTGTTCTCCATGTTACGCCGCAACATCTATCAAACGTCGTTACGGGAAAGCAAAATTTAACAGAGGACAATGCGAGAATCATAGCCAACGCGGCGGGCGTTCGTCTGGAATGGCTGTTCTGTAAGGATGACTACATGACAGAAGAAGAAATTGAAGCGGCCGCAAAAAAGGCCGAATATGCTGCGCTTGATCTTGCGTCAAAGTTGTTTGCTGTCGATGATGCACTTGAAAAAGCATTAGCTCAGAAACTGCAATTTGAAAGCCTGTGCAAAAAAACATCAATTTCAGATAAAACAATCAATTCGTTCAAGAAGGAAGTTCTCCATTACGTCGATTACCTTGCAGAAAAAATTATTAGGGAGGCGCTAAAGAATGGCTCAGATCGTGAAGCGAAAGAATAAAAACGGCTCCACTTCCTACCTGTTCCGGGTGTCTACCGGGTATGATCGGAACGGCAAGCAGGTCACAACGTCCCGCACCTTCACCCCTCCGCCCACCTTGACCGGGCGCAAGCTGGAAAAGGAAGTGCGCCGCCGGGCAGATGAGTTTGAACGGGAAGTGCATAACGGTCTTGCTCTCGATGCAGATATGAAGCTGGATGACCTGATAGACCGCTGGTTTTCGGAGTACATCGACAAGAAGTGTAAACCCAAAACCGGGGTAGAATATCGGTATCTTAGGCCGCGTATCTCTGCGGCGCTGGGCCACATGAGGGTAAGCCAGATAAGGCCCTCGCACCTGATGGCCTTTTATTCCAGTCTGGAAGAGGCAGGAGCGCGGCGGGATTCTGTATATCTGGCTACGTCTGCCCTCCTCAAAGAGCTGCCACGCGGCAAGCGGCAGGAGACCGCAAAGGCTGCGGGTGTAGGTGGGCGCACAATGACCTGTGTTTGCAACGGAACGCCGGTAAGCCGGGCCTCAGCTGAGAAGGTAGCCCGCGCCGCCGGGGTGATCTTCTCCAAAGCGTTCACCGAACAGGTCAAAGAGGGCGGCAAGCTCAACGGGAACACGGTGCAGCACTATCACCGGATGTTGTCCAGCGTCTTCACAAAGGCTGTGCAATGGGGCATTGTGGAGGATAACCCGGTAAAGCGGGCAGAACCGCCAAAGGGAGAAGCTGTTGAAGTGTCCTATCTGGAAGAGGCCGACGCCGCGCGGCTGCTGGCTGCGCTGCATGATGTTCCGCCACAGTACAGCGCTATGGTGCAGCTTGGTTTGTTCACAGGGATGCGCCGGGGCGAGATTTGCGGCCTGCGTTGGTCAGATATTGATTTCAATGCCTCCACCATCTCCGTAAACCGCACAGTGGAATACATCCCGCATGAGGGGCTTATCTTCACAGCACCAAAAACCAAAGCGTCAAACCGTACCTTCAAGGTGGGCGCAAACTGTATGGATATGCTGAGGGAGTACCAGCTCTATCAAAAGGCGGAACGGCTGCGCGTTGGGTCGATGTGGGCGCGTACTGTGCAGGTGGAGAACGGAAAGACGGTGCAAAATGACCTGTTGTTTACCAGCTGGGACGGAACACCCTTTGATCTGGAAAGATTGACAACATGGTTCCCGCACTTCCTGCGGGCGCATGATCTCCCGGCGGTGCACTTCCACAGCCTGCGGCACCCGTATGTCAAGCCCACGACAAAAAATTTATAACTTTTTTTGCAGTTTTTCGGGCAGCTTCATAGCTGCCCATAGCTGTTTCAAATGGGTGTT
>QWCH01001046.1_pt1 | contig 47610 bp, 46 predicted proteins | sample 1972671 | NCBI WGS metagenome assembly QWCH01 (sample SAMN09866713, study PRJNA288562) | Human gut metagenome isolate term3_stool, whole genome shotgun sequencing... | isolation source: gut | host: Homo sapiens | place: USA: California
CGTTCATTTTCATTGCTTATTGATCTTGTCAATAAGAGCCTCACACGGTTTTAAACGGATTGTTTTACGGGGATTAAGCATCATTTTCTCTCCCGTTCTCGGATTCCGAACCTGTCTCCGCGATTGAGGTAAAATAAATATCTTACCAAACTCGTGAATTGCCACTTTTTCATCAGTTATTACCCCTTCAACTACAATATCCAACAACGTATTCAGATAAATACGACTATCTACCAAAGTTATATCCAGCCTTTCTGCCAGCATTCTAACGATTTGTGTTTTATTCATTCTCTACTAATTATTAACTGCGAAAAATTCATTTATTATACCGGTCACAAAGTTCGGACTTTCAATCATACTACACAATCCGGATTTTTTTCATAATATGTTCTGTTTTTGCTTTTTTACTAAAATAATACGGCCTGCCCCCTCAAATCCGGGAACAGGCCGCATATCATTATATTTGCTTTAATTTAGAACGGGACCTCGTTACTACTGCCCTGGTTCAGGAAATCTGCACCGGCAGGCGGTATCGGAGGTAACGAATCGTCACTGTTCATATTCGATGAAAACTCACGGACAGCCACATCTTCATCAATATTCATGAACTTTGCATAATCGCCCTTAAATCGCAGACGCACATCACCCGTCGCACCGTTACGATGCTTGGCTATGATGATCTCCGCCAGACCGACCAGCGAGTTACCGCGTTCATCTTCCGTAATCTTATAATATTCGGGACGATGGATAAAGCAAACCATATCCGCATCCTGCTCGATCGCTCCGGATTCACGAAGGTCGGCCAACTGCGGACGTTTTCCTTCAGCTCCCTGACGGCTTTCCACACCACGGTTCAACTGCGAAAGTGCGATAATCGGGATATTCAGTTCCTTCGCCAACCCTTTCAACGAACGGGAGATGGTACTTACCTCCTGTTCACGGCTACCGAAACTCATACCACTCGCATTCATCAACTGAAGGTAGTCGATGATAATACATCTTACCCCGTGTTCACGCACCAGACGGCGTGCCTTGGTACGCAACTCGAACACCGAAAGACTCGGCGTATCATCCACATAAATCGGAGCATCATACAATTCCTTAATCTTGAAGTCAAGCTGCTCCCACTCATAGCTTTCCAGGCGTCCGCTTTTAATCTTCTCACCCGGTATCTCACATACATTCACGATTAGACGGTTTACCAACTGAACGTTACTCATTTCAAGCGAGAACAAGGCAACCGGCACATTATGGTTCACCGCCATATTCTTCGCCATCGAAAGTACAAACGCCGTCTTACCCATCGCAGGACGGGCAGCGATAATGATCAAGTCGGAATTTTGCCACCCCGAAGTGATCTTATCCAACGCATCGAAACCGGTACGCGTACCGCTCAGACCTTCTTTCTGGTTTGCCGCTTTCTGCAACATATCCATCGCATCCTTGATAACCGGATTGATCTGGGTCACGTCTTTCTTTACATTCCGTTGCGAAATCTCAAACAATTTACCTTCGGCCTCCTGCATCAGGTCTTCCACATCGATCGTCTCATCAAACGCTTTCCCCTGTATCATGGCCGTAAAAGAGATCAACTCCCTTGCCAGATATTTCTGGGCGATAATACGGGCATGATATTCAATATGCGCACTACTGGCAACTTTACTGGTGAGCTGCGAAATATAAAACGGTCCGCCCACCTGATCCAATTCGCCGCGTTTCCTCAACTGTTCCGTCACGGTCAGCATATCGACCGGACGCTGGCTGGCTGCCAGATCCACAATAGCTGCATAGATCATCTCGTGCGACTTTTCATAGAAGCATTCCGGCTTCAATATCTCACTAATGATCGAATAAGCATCCTTCTCAAGCATCAAGGCACCTAAAACGGCCTCTTCCAACTCGCGTGCCTGTGGCTGTAGACGCCCCATATCGGGCACGACCACAGGTTTTTGCTTTCCCCTTCCGGAGTTTCCTCTCCCGGTATTTTTAGTTCCTTCTGCCATTCTCTTTTGTAATTTTCGGACACCAAAAATACGATTTTTATTTGGTATTCATTCCTTTTTTTTACCTTTGCAGCCGTAAAAAGTAATTAACTAATTATGGACGACAGTATTCCGCGAGAAACATTAACAAGTAAAAATTAGCGGACGGGGGTTTCTTATTACCTCTGTTCGTGTTAACAACGAAAGGAGGCAATAATGAAAACATTTCTTTATTGTGAAGCCGGTTTTGTACAGCTGGGTAAATGTAGAATGCCCTACACCCGAAGACATCCAATACCTTTTAAATCAATTTCACGTACCCGAATCATTCCTGAGCGATATCGCCGATACCGACGAACGTCCGCGTATCGAATACGAAGGAAACTGGCTGCTGACTATCCTGCGTATCCCGGTACAAAGCAAGGAAAGCGGTATTCCCTTCACCACCGTTCCGATCGGCATCATCACCAACAATGAGATTATTATCTCGGTATGTTATCACAAAACCGAGTTATTACCTGATTTCATCCGTTATAGCCGGCGTAAAGAACTTGTCGTACGTCATAAATACGACCTGATCCTGCGTCTGATCCACTCATCAGCCGTCTGGTTCCTGAAATATCTGAAACAGATTAACAACGAAGTGGCACGTGCCGAAAAAGCCCTGGAAAAGAGTATCCGTAACGAAGATCTTCTGCGGTTGATGAAACTGGAGAAAAGTATGGTTTACTTCAACACTTCTATCCGTGGAAACGAAGTGATGCTCTCGAAGTTGCAAAGCATTTTCCAGGAACCGATGTATATGGATGCGGAACTGCTGGAAGATGTCGAAACAGAGTTAAAACAGGCACACCTCACGGTGAACATTTACAGCGATATCCTTACCGGAACGATGGATGCTTTTGCCTCCATCATCTCCAACAACGTGAATACCATCATGAAGCGCATGACCTCCATCTCTATTATTCTGATGGTACCAACGCTGATTGCCAGCTTCTACGGAATGAATGTGGTCAATTATATTGAAGACGCTCCCCACGGACTTATTGCGATCGTACTTTTATCGATCACCTTATCCGCTTTGGCATTCTTTATTTTCAGAAAGATCAAGTGGTTCTGATAATTACACAAAAACTCATACAAAAAAAGTCCCGGATATCCGGGACTTTTGGGTTTGTTTTAACGGGAAACAAATCGTTCTCCCGAAAAACGAGATATACTTATTTAAGGGTTGCGCCTCCGTCCCCACCCTGATTCCGGACGATCCAGGGTAAAACATTAAAATCCATTTTCAGATAAGCTTCGTATTCATCAGGTTTTTCCGGATCGATCTCCGGTGTTCCGGAACCAAGTCCGGAAATATTCGTCACCAGCAAACGGTAAATATTATTTCGTACTATCGCAAACTCCATAACTCCCATCTCGTTTTCCTTGTTATTATCCAGGTGCCTGATCCAATAATTATAATAGCAATAATAATTGTTACCTTCCGGATCTTTCCGATAACGTTTCACAAAGAACTTTGCCAGCTCTTCATCAGTCGAATCTTCCGTAATGCCATCCAGTTTAAGTCCGGCATCTTTCATCGCTTTGATACTGCTATAAAATTTATAGTTCGCATAATAAATAGCATCAGGCCTTGCGCTAGTTGCTTCTTTACCCTCTCCCCAAAGCGTACCGGGAACAAAACTTGCCTTAAACCGTACTCCGGTCGAATAAGCATTCAACTGTGCCGTTTTAAACATGCAATTCTCCAGACAATAAAAACCGTGGAACGCATCAACCGGAACCGACTGCCAGCTTTCAGCCACAGAGGTCAATGGATAAGCATAATAACTATCCGCATTATCAAACCCTTTCGCCCCGTCTACCGTTTTCGAAAAGAAATAAGGGTCGATCACATAACCGTTATTCGCATTTATCTCTCCGAAATTTCCATTAGCAATAGTATAGGAAGAAGGAGCATTATTTGCTGTCAGCACCGCCGTATGACGAAACGTATAGAACCATCGGCTCAAATTGATATACTGGAATCCGGTCAGGCTGATAGAAACATACTCTTTTCCATTTCCGTCAACCAGGCTGTAATCCTCTTTCGACTGCCCGACCAGGACTTTAGCCATCACACGTTCCAGATTGATAGTCACGATGTCCGGTTCCTCCGACGGTAAAATCTCACGAACTGTTACTTTCAGATTTGAATCGGTCGTACCATCATACAAACCGCTGTTATCGGCACGGTTTGTCATCTGCAATGTGCCGTCTTCGGTCAAGACTCCGAAACCATCCTTATAAGTAGACCTATCCACCAGGTTTATAAACTCATTTTCCGTACTGAAAGAACCCGTAACATCTCCATTGGCAATCGTAAAGATATCATACGTACCCGGGTCTATCAACACCCGGTTGGCCGTATATTTCACCACATGCTCGTTTTGATTTCCGGATGAGCTATTTTCCGGTAATTGCGGACCGGCCGTACGTGTTATATTTTCCAGCCGAATCTTTTTATATAAAGCCTTCGTATCTGAATTAAACAGGTAGACATTAAGCGACTTCACATTATATTCGTTCGCATTTCCAGTTTCATAAATACCCGAAGTTTCGGCATCTCCGGCTTTAGTTGAAGAACTGTTGGGCACAACAAAAGCAAAACGAACATTTCCTTCTCCTCCATCCACAAAACCGGAATTATCTTCCGGCAAAACATCTGCATCATTAATACATCCGGCCAGCCCCAAAGCCAGGCATAACAGCCATACTGATTTTACAAAAAGTTTGTTTTTCATACGATAAAAGTATTTAGTAAATAATATTCCAGACTAACTCAATGACGTTTATTATTCTCAAAAAATAATGTCAGATTCATGCCGGCTTCTTCCGAGCCTTCCGCTTTTGCAGACTTCAGCAAACGGATACCCTCATACAAATTTCCGGTCATTAACTCATATACCCCCTTACAGTTCTTATAGGCCAACGTTTCATGGGATGCCATTTGCAGATATTGTCCGGCAGCCTGCCAGTTTCCCTGTTCGATGGCTGCCGCTGCCGCATTCTGGTTGGCTACCGGATGAGCCGGATAAATCTTGACACTAGTTTCGATTATCTTATAAAACTGTTCCGGTTCATTTTTATAGCTTAATGCAACCATATACAGCTCACGCAAAGAGAGCATCTGAGGGTTCATTTCAGCCACTACACGAGCTTCCTCCAGATTAAAATTCAGCTCTTTCTGATTACGTATATCCGTTGCATCGCTCTCTGGAGAAATATAAGATGCCTTTAATCCTGACAGGCCGGACACTGTCGACGAAGATGCGGCCTCCTCCACAACAAGCGGTTTCCCGCTATCCGGAGACAAACCGGATTTCGTCAAACGAACCTCTTCCCTAACAATCTCCCCAGAATGAGTCAACCGGTTCATTTTCAAAAACAACTCAGGTTTACGCATCCAGTTCTCCGCAATAACAGAAGTAGTATAGACAATTTCACAAGGCTCTTTTTCCGACAGTTCCTTTACAAGAAAAAAGTCATCTCCTTTAATTCCTTTTCTCTTATTTAAAACCCGGTTCCGTTCATAAGTACGATGTCTTTTTTTACCATTTAATAAAACGGGAGGCAACTCTTTTTCCTGCCTGTTTTCTTTAATAACCGGAATAAGCGTCAGGGCTTCATTCGATGCAAAACCATGTGCATTGACCATGTACTTTATCGACACCATTAACGAATCCCCTTCCACAAAACAGGATTGCGATTTTATCTCCACATCGATATTTTTTGCTGATAAGGAGTTGCTAATAAAAAATAAGCCCAATAACACGAGCAAATTGATTTTCATATTTATCGTTTTTTTATTGTATAAAGTAGACTAAAGAGAAACCTAACTGAGTCGGACCAACATAATTAGTATGCGCTTTTTCTATCAGAGATGCCCCCTCCTTCCGCCCGTACTTATCATAACTCAAATAAGCATATCCAAACGCAATACTGGCCTCCAGATTCCACAACGGACTTATCATCCATTGATATCCATAGGAAACCCCGCCACCAACCAGATTTCCTTGAAAACGATAATCGGACAATATCCCTCCGACATTAAAACGAGCATAATGAGCCTGTATACCGACAAAACTTCCCTGAAAAACATCGCCAAACCATTTCCTGAGCTCCGGCTGTATAAGAAGATGCTTCATCTTTCTGTTATCAGCAAAAGTCCACGGATTATAACTTATAATCGAACTGATAGAATAGGTATCATTACATTTTATCTCCCCACCGATATTCAAAGATGACGTCAAATCATAGAGAACATTACTTTTCACTGCTATATTCTGACAATTCATTTTTTGCAATACACTAATAATCAAAACAATAAACAAAAGGCACTTAGGCTTATAAAACAATAAAATACCTTTATTGCAATAATTCATAATGTTACAAAAAGCAACTTTATAATTTCTTTTTTCTTGCATAACAAATATCATCGTAAATAATTAACACCATATATTCTTCACTTTTTACATTTTCACAAAAAAATAATGACTAGAATAAAGGATCGTTTTTTCTAGTCACTATTTCGAGAGTAAAATTCAATATATGATGATTATTGCAACTTCTTGAAAAACTACATTTATCTATCTGTAATACAGCGAAATAAAAAGATTAAAAATGCTTTGTTTTTCATTTAATATAAAATATATTTGCACAAAATAAATGACTAAAAAAAACGATCGTTTTTTTTAGTCATTGCTTTATAACCTTATGAATATTTCATAAAAAACTCCGTATTTCCCGGTATTATTTTTAGTTGAAACCGGGAAATACAGAGTTAAATATTGAACACGAATAAAACCTATACCGCTATTTTTCCTGATTATTCAGTTTACGGACCAAATCGTCTGCTGTCCGGAATTTTATGGTTGTTCTCGGAGCAAGCATAATTGGTTCCATTGTTTGCGGATTACGAACAGGGCGGGACTTCTGGAGCACGGGAGAAAAAACTCCAAGCCCTCCTATCCTCACCTTGTTCTCTGATTTTACTTCATTAAATACAGTATCGATAAATGTATTCAATACCTTTCGTACAGCACTTTGCGTGTACCCTGTCTGTTCTGCAATGGAGTATATCAACTCTCTTTTGTTCATCATATCTTTTACGATTTTTAATTGTTTGTTATGTTTAATCTGTTATTTCAAAAGCATTTCATTGTTATCTAATAATTTGCGTACCAACCGGACCTGTTCCCCAGACAAGCGTAAAGTCCTCAACCCTTTCTCATACTCACTTAGTTTATGAAAATCGGTACCGACATAATCATAATACCCTTCACGGAGCAAATGCTCCGCTACCTGCCGGACCTGTTTACCCTGTAAACCGGCTAAAGAAAACAGGTTCAGTTGAAATCTATACCCTTTACTTTTCAAATAAGAATAGTCCTCCTGTTTCATATACCCATATCGCTCCGGATGAGCGATAACAGGCGTATAACCATCCAATGCCAGGTCGAACAGGATTGTCAGAAATTTGTCGTGAGCCGACAAACAGGAAGTCTCAACCAAGACCTGCCTGCCGGGAAGTGTAAATAACATTCCCTTCATATATGCCTCAAAACCATCGTCCAGCATATACTCGGCAGCCAGGTGTAACTCTATTTCCGGAGGACAACATTCCTTCAAAATAGCATACTTTGCACACAGGAGTTCCGGTGTATTATTAGGAAACTCCGCCATAATATGGGGAGTCAGAAATATCCGTTTCACACCGACTTCCTTCATTCTCTCTAATGCAGCGATCGAGTCCATCAACGACTCCGATCCACCGTCCACATTAGGAAGCAGATGCGCATGCACATCTGTCATTCCTTCAAGCAATGTGGTACGGATTATGTTTTTCTTTGAGCTAAACCAGGTCAGCATATTGGAAAATAGTTTTTATTTTTTCTTTTCATTCCCGTAGCCATAACCATAGCCGTAACCGTATCCATAGCCATAACCGTAACCATAACCCGAACGATTATAGCGGACACCATTCAGCACCAGACTCATATTCCTGAATTTACCCTGCCTGTATAGCTTTTCCAGTTCAGGTAACTGCCGGCGGTCCATCAATCCGGCACGCAGGATATAAATGGTCAGGTCGGCTACACGGTTGACAATCGCTGCATCGGCCACCAAACCGGCAGGCACATTATCCAGAATGATATAATCATACCGTTTCTTCAACTCCTCGATCAAAGCTTCCAAACGATCGCTCAATAAAAGCTCGGAAGGATTGGGAGGCACAGGGCCGGTATGGATAATATCCAGGTTTGTGGCAAGTTCCTCTTTTTTTATGATAGAGTTGATGTCATCCACTTTTCCGGATAAATAGTTTGTTATTCCCATGTTAGTGGAACCACTAACATGGCCGCTAAGGGTACCCTTACGAATATCGAGATCGACCAGTATCACTTTTTTTCGGGTCAGGGCAAAACTCATGGCCAGATTCATCGATACAAATGTCTTTCCTGCATTCGGATTGAAAGAAGTAAACATCACCACTTTCATATCCTTCGCTTTCACACGCATGAAATCCATATTCGTACGGACAATACGGAACGCCTCCGAAATACTGTCGCGCCCATTTTCACGCACGACTATTTCATCTTTATTCTTCTTGTCACGCAAAGGAATCTCTCCCAGGAACGGGATCGATACGGCATCTTCCACATCCTTACGTGTACGCACAGTCGTATTCATGACCATCTGCAACCAGATGATACCTGCCGGAATAGCCAATCCCAACACTACTGCTGCCAATAAGATCATCATCGATTTCGGTGCCACCGGACTCCGGCTTCCCTGCGCCGCATCGATCACACGGGCATTACTTTCGGTAATCGCCTGCGACAAAGCATTCTCTTCCCGCTTATTCAACAAGTAGAGATACAACTCTTCCTTGATCTTCTGCTGGCGTTCGACAGACAACACATATTTCTGTTGTGTCGGCACAGCCGAAATACGGCGGCTGGTCTGGGCTTCCCGTTCTCTGATATTCTTTATCTTGATATTCAGACCGACAATCAGGTTGTCGATAGCCCGGATAATCGTCTGCTTCATCGCACTAAGCGAATTATTCAGGTCCATCACCACCGGATTCTTGTTACTGCTATTACCTATCAGTTTATCACGTTTTAGCAACAAGTTGTTGTATTCGCTGATTTGCCCTTCTATATTCACATCGGCAATCCCGGTGTTGGCCGGTATCAGGTCCGAACTCTTATGAGGGTCTGTCAGGTAATCGCGTATATATTTCGCCAAAGTCACCTGATTCTCCAGTCCAAGTCCTTCTTTGCTATACTGGCTACTCTCCTGAAGGTACATTCCCGTTTCCGAACTGATGTCCGTCAGCTGGTTTTCCCGTTTATACGTTTCGATATCGGCATCCACACTGCCTAACTCCTCTTCAATAATGATCAAACGGTCATTAATAAAGTTGGAGGTGTTCACCGTTACCTGGTTCTTATCGTTTATCGCGTCTTCGTTATACACGGCAATCAACATATTCAGAACATCTTCGGCACGCGGTATGGATACGTCCTGCAACGTCAGGTTGATGATCGTCGCCGTCTTACTGGCCAACGCTACCTGAAGGGAATTGCTATAAGTCAAAGCGATCTCCTCCCTGTTCCGCTTACTTATAGTTACCGCCTTCCCGAAATATTTATCCGCATAATACAACGTAGGGGTCACCACCAGTTTACCCACCGGAGTAGAGACCGTATCGTTCAATGCCACTTTCAAGCTCTTAGCCTCATTCGTCGAGAAACCGGACAACAAAATCTCTCCGGCCGACAAAGGTGTCGCTACCAAGGAAAAAGACTGCGAAGCCTCCGCTTCCGGGAACCGTACGGCTATCGGCGATTGCGTATACAACTCTTCCGTCCGCAACCCGTCCTTTATCGTATAGCTGATATCCAGATTCAACCGTTCAGCCACTACCGACATCAGACGCTTCGACTTGAAGACCAACACTTCGTTGTCCACATTACTTTTTACATTGAACATATTCAGCTCTTCGAAAGCTGCCGACTCGCTGAGCCCTCCTCCCTTGCTATTGTCTTTTATCAGTACCGATGCCGTACGTGTATAGACTTTAGGAGCCCATTTCAGATACAGAACAGCTACTCCGGCACAAACCAGGACAGACAAAACGAACCAATACCAGTTGGCCAACACAATATGGAAAAGGTCACTCAGGTTCAGTTCGTTTTCTTCTCTTCGCAAGTTGATTGTTTCTTGTTCAGAATTCATTTGTAATCCGATTATTTAAAGATTAATACCGCAATCGTAGTCAGCAAGGAGATAACAGAAACCCAGACTCCGATCGAATTATTCTGGTTGATGCTGCTCTGACCCGATTTCGCTTTATTCGGTTCCACATAGACAATATCGTTCTGTTGCAGGTAGTAACAAGGAGAATTAAAAATATCCGCCGAACGCAAGTCATGGAACAGGATTGTACGTTTTCCGTTATTTTCGCGAATCACCCCTACCCGGTCACGACGTCCGTAAATAGTCAAGTCACCTGCCATACTCAAAGCCTCCAACAATGTGATACGGTCGCCGGAGATAGTAAAGCTACCCGGACGTCCGACTTCACCCATCACGGAAATTTTGAAGTTCAGGAACTGTACCGTCACAATCGGGTCCTTAATCAAATCGCCTTCGATCAGCTTGTTTTTGATCAGTTCGGTCAACTGCATACGAGTCAGACCTTCCACATGGATTTCTCCCAGGATGGGAAAGTCGATGTTTCCGTTCGTATCCACCAGATACCCTAAAACACGTTGCTGTCCGCCAGTGTTAGAACCCAACTGATAACTTACCATCGGCATATTGAAAGGCAATGCCAGCTCCGGGTCGCGACTGTTCACCATAATAGCCAGCAAGTCGTCACCATGGATAATCACCTCATACTTTTGTTCGATCTCCTGTTGTTTCAACGGAACGACATCCTGCAAATAGATAATTTTTTTAGTCGATGTGCAGGCGGTAAAAAATACCGCCATACACACGACCAGATAAGCCACATACTTCTTAAACATAGTTACTTACAGTATTAATTATGCTCAGGCTTCATGTTTCCCTGCTCTTTCTCGATGTTCTGCGATACCGCTCCATACTGTTCGACAACAATGCTTTCCACGCCACGGTTAGTCTTAACACGAATCGTATATCTTATTACCGCCTGCTTATAAGTGACAGTCATCTTCATGTCGCCACTTACCGCCATACTCTTTGACATTGCGATTTCGGAAACACCTTCACTAGCCAAAACATTCCTTAAAGCAGCCATCAGCATTGCTTCAACATCACCCGTCACTCCTTTACTTTTAGATACGACTTTCCAACCTTCTTTCGCCTTAACGGAAAAGTCTTTCGATACAGCCGTTGTTTTTCCAAGGTTATCCACTTCTTCAGACAAGAGGGTTTCACTATTCGGTTCGGCCGACAAATCTGTAACCACTCTCAACTCGTGTACAGAAAAGCCATCCAACTGCAGGACATAAGATTTATCCGAATCATCATAAATAACTTCTGCATTATCCGTTCCGTTCACATAATGTTTCACTTCCGTGAAATAAACATCATTATCGGCTTCCAGCGCCTTTACCCTTATTTCCAATGGCTTTTCAAACTTGACACCGTCCGGTTGGCAATCAAAGCTAGATAACGCCAATGCAGAAGATGTTGTTTGCGGAGTAGAAGTCGACACCGCCTTATCGGCCACCTCTTTCAGCTTTTTATCAGCAGCCGGAACAAATGACGTGATTGCTATATCCGTTTCTTTTTCCACTGCGCCGGCAGGAACAAACGCTTCGGTATTTTGCGTAATAACCAGCAAAGCGTCTTTCTCCGGAGTCACTTTAACAGCTTCAGCCTGCTTAGTCAGTATCTGCGAGTAAAATACGGTGGCACCTTTTTCTGCTTTGCTATCCACTGTCACTTCATTTTTAATCGTGATGTATCCGTCTTTGGCAAAGCTCAGTTCAAAAGAACCTTTCTTATCCACCTCGATTTGGTAAGCACCTGAAGCATCCGTTTTTGCCGACACCTTTCCGGCAGATACGGAAACATCCGCCAACGCATTTGTTCCGTCCGTTACCTTACCGGTAATAAAATAGGCTTCTTTTTCCAATGGGTTTTCTACTACTTCGGGAACCGGTTCCACTTCATCTTTTTTACATGAGTTGAAGGACAATCCCCCCACCATCAACGTTGCAGCCAACAGGCTCAACGACCAGAAATTAGTTGTTTTCATACTAAAAATGAATTAATTAATATTTATTATTTGTTGATAATATGTTTATGGAAAAGCTGTTATTTCAATTCTTATCAGGTTTGAACTATCCGATTATTTCTATACAGGAAATTATTTTGTAACAATTCTCAGAATCTCCTTCTTTATAAAATCCGGAGCATCATATCCCCGGCTGCCGTTTTCATCGGGGCGGACTTCGTAGCTGTAACCTAATAACTCGTCGCCATACGAACCGCCATGACGGGCCCTGTATTCATGGGCGAAGTATTCCGGCAGGCGGAAACGGACGGCTCTACGTTTCCCCCGCTTCGTTCCCGGAATCGGGAGAGCAAAATGGAAACCACCATTCATCTCACCATCGGTAAACAGGCCATATACCCCGACCGTCACCTCGCCAAAATGACGGCGACAATCTAACCGGGCTCCCATATCGCCATACACCAGCCGCACGGCCGCCAGGTCTATCTGCAAACCATAATGCGGTTCGTTATACCGTCCCCAGACGGACCCCGACACCCTTCTCCAGGTCGACACCACCCATTCCCCGCCATAGCAGGTACTCGACCCGGTCAGTCCGACATTCGCACCCACCAACCACCGTCCCCGAGCCGGTTGATAACGGAGGGCGGCATCCACTCCCATCCGGTTCCCTGTAAAGTTTCCGGCCGTAAGCCGTCCCAACACACCACCCGGCAGACGAAATTCCTGCCGCAGCGTAATCACTCCCGGACGTATATATTTACGGAAATCAGTCATATTCGTATAAACCGGCAACACGACCTGCCCTGTCAGCACCGCCCCTTTCCAAAGGTCCATCCGGATAGCCGGAGAAAAATTGACCGCTACCCCATATAATTTATCGAGCCAAGAATTCTGTAAGAACAGCTCCGGATACAACACCACATCTATCCGTCCCGCCATCTTATTCCGGCGTTCTTTCCCTTTCAAGCGCCGCATCGCCTCATCCGTATCATAACTCACCTCCAATGCCGCCGTCTGCCGGGGCAATGTCAACAGCAATCGCGGTATACGGTCGTCCAACACCACCAGCTCATACGCTGTTGCCTGTTCCGTCTCCGGCAGGCTGCGCAGGGCTTCAATCACAGCCGCCAGTCCGCGATACGTCCCCCGGTATATATTATCTTCATAGGCTATCGTACAAACCGAATCGGTCTGTGCCACCCGTATCTCTTCCATGCCGAGCGAAAGCAAAGTTTGTTCAGCCGCTTCTACAACCTGTCTTCCCGCCGGTTGTTGCCCCAGTACCCCTGCAACCATTCCCCAGCCCATCAGGCAAACCATTCCCAAACGATTCCCTCTCATTGACGGCCTCCTTTCTTTTTGAGCAATACCAGTTCATACCGTATCCCGCCCGACACCGCTTTCAGGTCGTAACAAAACAGGTGTACCGTAAAATGATTGAAAAGACGCACGCTACCACCCATATTCACCGCATTGCCGTCGTACTCCGCCATCAACGAAAGCGGACGGCAGAAGGCGGGCGAATAACTCATCCCACCAAAGACTCCGTCACGAACAGCATGCTTACGGAACGGGATATTCCATCCGAATGTAAACGCCAGGTCATGACCGCCAGACTGAAAATGCTTTGTCGCTACCCCATACACCGACGAGAAATAACGATTGCCGGTCTCCCCGCTAAACGTATTCAGTTGCCCGGTCGTCAGTGCGTCACTACTCCCCACGACTACCGACGGCCAATATCGTCCTTCTTTCAACGGACGTATCCTGAGCGACACCGAACGGTCCTGATTCCATTTACCCGTTTTAAGTTTCATCAACGTACAGCGATAACCGACCTCCAGGCAAGGCAGAAAAGTCACATTCAGGAAATAATTCCCGGAATTATAATCCCAGAAATCAGGAAGCATCTGCTCCGGCAGATAATTCGCCCCCACCATAAACGTTCCGTCTACCTGCATATCTGCCGTCGGAATATTCAATAACCCCGTCACCCCCATCGAGTGTTGAGCGTATAAGGATGAGCCGCCCAGCAAAAAGCCCGCAGCCAAAACAAATAGAAAACATTTCATTTATTCGGATATTATAAGAAACTGTTCATTATCAAACCGCCCCCGGCCTATCCAGCCACACCGAAACGTGACGCAGTTGTTCCCGGCGTTCCGCCAGCTTTATAACCAGTTCGTACTGCAACTCTTCATGGTCTTCCTGTACTACCTGACGGACCAGCCGGGAGATCAGCCGGAGCAAACGAGCTTCGCTATACAAGAATAGCAGATAAGGCAGATATACATCAGACGATAACAGTTCCAGATCAGCCTGTAATTGCGTATCATATTCCTGATGCAACTCAGCAACAACACATTGAAGCGGGGCCGACAACCCATTCTCCGTTCCTGCCTCCTGCAGATGTTCGAAAATACGCTGATGATCCGCATCCTCAAACCAGAGATCATCCGTCTCCAGGGCCGAAGCCACCAGGTCGATAAACAAGTACTCCGCCCCTCTCAAACGAAAAGTAACCTCCGGATACAACAGGCAAACCGTCAGCAAGGCGCACTCCGACGAATGCGGCCTGTTCTGCAACCGCCCGATCATCCGCGCAAACTCTTCCCTGCCTAACCGACGGAATAAAGAATCCGGATCTCCCCCGCCAGGAATCAACGCCGAATCGGCATCCATCCCCGCTTCCCGCAAGCGCAACACCGCTTTCTTCGAAGCTGCCTGCCCCGCCTCGTCACCGTCGAGCAACAAACAGGCACGGTTGGTATATTTCTTCAGCAAAGCAATATGGCTGTCGGTCAAAGCCGTCCCGCACAAAGCCACCGTATTGACAAACCCGGCAGCATGCATCGCGATCGCATCTTTATATCCTTCGGTAATAAACACATAATCTTCTTTCCGTATCACCGCCACCGCACGGTTGAGTCCGTACAAGGTAGCCCCTTTGTCATACCCGTCGGCAGCCGACGAGTTGATATATTTCGGAACCGAAGTATCTTCGTCACACAACCGGCGTGCTCCCATCCCGACCAGTTTTCCATACTCGTCGCGCACCGGAAAAATAATCCGGTTGCGCATCACCTTCCATTCGGCAGGCACCTGCACAGGCGACATGCCCACTTCAAAATCCAGATAAGCAGCCGAAAGCTCCGTACACCCGCAGGCATAAGGCAACAACAGTTTCATAAAAGCCGCAAAATCCTTTGCAGGCTGTTTCGCCTGTCGTTTGATAGCCAGCCGCCCTGTACCGGGCATCACGAAATCCGGCTTACCCTCAGCAAATCTGCCTGCCGCCAGTTTCCTGACCGCGTCACTCAACGTACAATGTTCCATCTTCCTGACAAACTCGAATACATCCCCATGTTCCCCGCAGGCAAAACAGGAATAAGTCTGTTTTTCGGGATTCACCATCAACGACGGATGGTGGTCCGGATGAAACGGACACAGCCCGACATAATTCTTCCCCTTAGGCTCCAAATGCTGATAACCGCCGATCACCTCCTCGATACGAACAGATGATTTTATTTGTTGAAAATCATTCTTCTTCATAACGCATCCGATTATCATAGTTAGTAATACGGGTAAATGACTTATTGTAACGGAAACGGGCAATCCCGGTCGATCCGTTTCGTGTTTTCAGTATATATAATTTCCCTACGCCCCGCAGGCTCTCCCCTGTCGTCTCGTCCTTGAAAATACCGTAACGTTCGGGACGGTGAACGAAAAAGACACAATCCGCCACCTGTTCGATCACACCCGAATCACGCAGATCATGCAATTCAGGGACATACGCCTTTTCGACACGTTGTACACTATTACGGTTCATCTGCGACAAGACCAGCACCGGACAATTGGCATCGACCGCCACCTGTTTCGCTCCTTCTATATTACGGCCCACCAACTGGTCCATCGTCTCCCCGGCACGCCCTTTGCGTTCCATCAGATGCAGATAATCGATCACTACCAGGTCACACAGCCCCTTCTTCTTCTGTAACATCACCTGGGCACGGATATTCTCTATGCTATTGCCCGGCGTATGGTCGAAAAAGAGCGGCAGGTCTTCAAACTTTCCCGCCAGCCGTTCCATACGTTCCAGTTCAGCCGTCGTCAGTCCCTCGATACGTAAATGATCAGCATCCACACTAGCATAACCGGCAAAAAGACGGTTCATCGTCTGCATAGCTGTCATCTCCAGGCTGAAGAAACAGACCGCTTTTCCCGAAAGCGCTACATTCATGGCAATATGCATGGCGACAGCCGTTTTTCCGTCACTCGGACGTCCGCCTTCCACCAACAGTTCACCGTTGTAAAGTCCGCCCGTCACGTAATCGAACTCTTCGATTCCCGACAGGATACGCATTCTGTCATTCCCCGTACTCAACCGTTCACGATGCATCTGAAGCACCTCGTTGGCCGTACACCCGATACGTTCGAGCGGTTTGCCCACCGTGCATCTCCCACGCAGTTCGAGCAACGACCGCTCCGCCTCTTCTATCAACAGTGTGTAAGAAGACTCGAACCCGGCCGCCTTTGCGCCCAGCGTCACAAAAAGGATGTTCAACAGGCGGAGCATATACTGTCTTTTCACCTCTTCCACATAATAAGGCAAACCCGAAATATGGCGTATGCGTCCTACCAACGAAGCCATTCGTTTGATACCGCCCCATTCCTTCCAACGTTTCTCGTCGGTCTTACGCATTTCGGTATCGACCGTGATCATATCCACCGTTTCCCCCTTGTCGTAAAGATTGCTGACTGCCTGATAGATAAATGCCAGGTCCGGACGGCTGAACATCTCCGGTTTCAAGACGGGAAAGGTGCCCACTATCGCTCCGGCATCGAGCAGCAAGGCGCTGATAACGGCTTCTTCCACCTGTTCCACACTGATGTTGTTTTCTCCTGCGAATATTTTATTTTCGATATTGTCTGTTGTCATGGTCGATTCAGTTAACGTTTTTATTTGGATATTGCTTGCTTCTTCCCCCTATCTTGGCCTCAGCCTCCGACAGGCGTGCTGCGGCATCTTCCGCCTGTTTCGCTTCGTTCGTCCGACTGGTTTTAGCAGTGTCACGCAACTTGTATTCCTTCTCCGAAGCAAAACAGAATTTATCGTATCCGTTTACGCGGATGACAGAGCCGCCCGGTACCCGGACTATCTCTACCAGTTCTCTTTTCTCCAGTTTTTCAAGCAAGCGGCTGATCGAGCCGAAAGGTATTCCCGACAATCGCGACAGCTCACGATACGTGCCTACATACTCCCCTCTGTAACTCACCACCTGGTTATTTCCCAATTTCACTACCCTGTCATCGAAGTTGCATGAAATAAACAAAACCAAATGCAACCCGGCTAACATTTTTTCTTCTTTCTCCAAACTCAATACCCTAGCATATAAGACTCTGGGTACTTTTACGAATGAATGCCCCATATATTCGAGAGCCACCCGTTCATGTTCTTTGTTTTCTTGTCTCATGTGTATTACTTTAACGTGTAACATCTGAAACGCAATTTGAAACACTTTTAAAACGCTACTCATCCGGTTAACAAATAGATTTAAGCTTTTTCGAAACGCTTTTGAGACGCATTACCCTATTTTCTATATATATTAAAGAACTTCTTAAAAGAACATATAAAAAATAAACATTGATTTTCAACTTGCATTACGAAGACAAAAGTAGACGGTTCGGAAACGGATGGCAACCCGCTTTTTTCCGCATTTTATTTCTTTAGAAGGCTTTCTGACAACAGGTTATAAAATTAAAATACGTATTTTTGTGTAAATACAGTTTGTTAAACTAGTATAATCTATACTACGAATGACTCAAATGTGAACTGAGGTATTCTTTCGTACAATTCATTTCAAAAATAGTGAGCAGGGCGGCGGCCAATCTCCCGTAAGAGATATCTCCCAGCAAACCGGCTTCTCTCATTTCGAGAAACAGTTCTATCACTTTCGTCTTTCCCTTTTCATCCAATGGAATTTTTTCAAAAGCCTCGACCAGATTCGTGTATCCGAGTTGATGCAGGATCAATTCTTTATTGTTTTCGAAAAACTGCGTTCGCAGACTATCCCAACGACTCGTGCTTTTCGTGTCATTGCATGCCAGGACAGGGATGAGCATTAATACCAGACCGATTTTATCATCGTTCTTTTCGATTACTTCCTCCAGGTACGTATACGCAAGGTTTCTACCTGTCAAAGCGCCGATTCTTTTTTTACGATCTTGATCAGATCGATATGTTTTTTGATAAATAAGTTCATATGACAATTGTATTATGCTGTCAGAAAGCCTCTTTTAATTGTCAATTTCCTAACTATATAATCGCATACGGATAACTATGTAATCCGCCACGCATAACTATCTGTTTTCTCACTTACGGTTCGCCCAGAAAACGGACGATAACCTGCACCTGTATGGGTGTCAGAATCTTTTTCCCTTTCTTCCATCCGCACCGTTCCAGTTCGTCTGTCAACGAAGGATTGACCTGTACCCATTTGCTTAATCTTTTGGTAGACGATTCGGGGGTCAGTCCCTCTCCATACAGCAATGCCAACTCCTGCCAACCATACGATCTGATCTTGAATTTTCCTTCTTCCATATTTCCTCCTCCGTTGTTTTACATGCCTTGAAGTTACAAAATAAAAACGACATAATCGCCATGATTCTCAATTATTTCAAGAGATTCAATCATATTCATCTGCGTCCCTTAATACAGACATTGAGCATTGCGAATAGATCAATTATTATCAGTTTTGAACCAATTAGTATCGTTGTCTTTAATGGGGCTTTGCCCCATGCCGCAGGCTCTCTTTTGCCGTCAGTTTTAACTGACGGTTTAAAAATCAGGAGACAAAGTCTCTTCCTCTGTGGGCTTTAGCCCCTTTCATAAATGGGCTGTGTTGTTCCTTTTTAAAGGGGGATAAACCCCACAGAGGAACCGGCAAGCCGGAAGCATTAATGATCCGTCAGTTGAAACTGACGGCAAAAGAGAGCCTACGGCACAAGGCAAAGCCTTGTTTGGATGCTACTTTCGATAGCTCAAAACTTTCTATAACTGAATGAAAATAAGAACAAATATTCATCGATCTTCCCGTTGAAGGATAGATAGGAATTTGCGTTTTTCGGCTGATGTACCTTTGTATTGTTATCGATAACCAACCTGTTAATCGTCAATAGCTTTCGGAGTATTTCCATTGGCATATTGGCACATTGTCAAATTAAAAAATTATTTCCCATGGCTTTAAAGTATCATTTAGTACAGCGTCTTGACAAGAGTAAAGATGCTGCTGCCGGTTCAAAGCTGTATTACGGCCAGATCCGTGCCCAACAGAAACTGGAGTTTAACAAACTCTGCGAAATCATAGCTTCTTATTCTACGGCTTCACGCGGTGATGTCATGTTAGTGATCGACGGTTTGTTATACGTTATGCGCCAACATCTGGAAAACGGCGAAGTGGTCCAGGTGGGCGATTTCGGTAACTTCCGTATGCTGGCTGGCAGCAAGGGGACAGCGGTTGCCGATGATTTCACCACGAGTCTGTTCAAAAAGGGTCGTATCGTTTTCACACCGGGTCCCATGCTGAAAGAAGTCACAGCGAAACCGAAGTTTGAGAAAATTGTACCGATCACCTCATCCGGCAACAGCGGCTCGGGGAGTGACCGTCCTGAAATCGAGTAATAACGCACCATGAAAAAGCAAGATTTCATCAAACAATATTTGCCTCTCGCCCAAAAGGCGGGAGTGCAATTCGGAATGAACCCGGTCATCATCCTGGCCCAGTCCGCCATCGAAACCGGCTGGGGCGAAAGTACACTTTGCAAGGAGCATAACAACTTTTTCGGCATCACGGCTTACGGTCATCCCAACCCTTTCTGGAAAGGCGACCGCACCGATTTATCTGCCGTCACCGGCCGTCCGACCTTATGGTTCCGCCGGTACGCTTCACCGGAAGACAGTTTCCTCGACTTCGCCCGCCTGATCCACTCGGCCTATCCTGTGGCAGCGACTCTCACCTTCCACCCTACGGCTTACGCCAAAGAGATTGCCTACAGCAAATACATCAGTGAAGTGAACGGTGACAACCGTGCCGCTTACCAGCGTATGCTAGTGTCGATCTGCCGGTCGATAGAGCGGTTATCGGTCAATTAATTTTCAATTTATAATTTTCAATTCCCATGAATGTCCTTGAAACAATTCTCAACTTCCTCACCAGCCTTGCCCGGATCATCTTTCCCCGCAAGCGAAAACCGGCAGCCGGTGACTGCCCCTGTCCTCATCCTCTGCCTGCTCCTGCTGAGCCTCCTCTCCCTCCTGATGCGGGAGACGGAAGTGACCCTGACCTGCATCGGAGCGATACTCTCGCTCTCGGACAGGGGGACTGGGGAACCCGGCAAGAAAACCTCCCTCCCGGAGCCGACTGGCTCGGAATGTCCGGATATAGCCTGATGCTGATGGGCGGGGTTGGGTGTTTGTATAAATGGTTTATTGCGTAAGCGATATAAGAAGAGGGAGTACACTGCCGATATGAGGGAGGTACTCCCTTCTTATTTTCTTACTTCAACAAATCGTTTTCCCCCAACGGAGTATACGGGCCGTCTTTTACTTCAAACAACACAGAGCCGCTATCCAACACCTCCAATGTATGCCATTGATTAGCCGGTATATGTACACCAAAACTTCCAGCCAAAGGATCCAACAGGGTCGACTCTGTTTCTTCTTTTTTATCATTATAAAACATCACCCGAATCTTCCCACGCAACAGCAAATAAGTCTCTGCCGTATGCGGATGGCGATGAATCGGTAAAATAGTCCCCGGCTCCAGAGCATTCAGCAAACGCTGGGCTTTCGCATCCAGGGAGTCGTGGAAATTATGATTCATGCGCAAGCGGGGAGATTCTTGGGCTTGCTTCGTTACTTCGTTTAATAAGATTGAATTAATTAGTTGCATGACTTTTGTTTCAATATTTTTTCCAAACCATTTTATTCACGATTCCGGTATAGCTCTGGATCAGCTTGACTACCTTCACCGAAACATTCTCATCCACATAGTTGGGAACAGGGATCCCACAAGCACCATCCTTATTCATTTCGACAGCCACATCTACCGCCTGCAAAACTTGCTCGGTCGTAATGCCTGCCAGAATGAAGTTGCCTTTATCCAATGCTTCCGGACGTTCCGTACTGGTACGGATACATACCGCCGGAATCGGATTGCCGACAGACAGGAAAAAACTGCTTTCTTCGGGAAGCGTACCCGAATCGGATACCACTGCAAAGGCATTCATCTGAAGATGATTGTAATCGTGAAATCCCAGCGGTTCATGCTGTATCACACGCGGATCGAATTTGAAACCACGTTGTTCGATATATTTCCTGGAACGGGGATGGCAGGAATAAAGAATGGGCATATCATATTTCTCTGCCATCGCATTTACCGCATTCATCAGATTGAAGAAGTTTGCTTCCGTATCGATATTCTCTTCCCTATGAGCAGACAATAAGATATACTTTCCTTTCTTCAATCCCAGACGTTCCAGTACATCACTTGCTTTGATCTGTTCCAGGTTATTATGTAATACCTCTGCCATCGGCGAACCGACTACATAAGTACGTTCTCTCGGTGTACCGGCAGCATTCAGATACCGGCGCGCATGTTCCGAATAACACATATTGACATCGGCTGTCACATCCACGATACGGCGGTTGGTTTCTTCCGGCAGACATTCGTCGAAACAACGGTTGCCCGCCTCCATATGAAAAATAGGAATATGCAAACGCTTCGCACCGATAACAGACAGGCAGGAGTTCGTATCTCCCAACACCAGCACGGCATCAGGTTTCACCTCCGCCATCAGTTTATACGATTTGGCAATGATATTCCCAATCGTTTCTCCCAGATCCGCACCTACGGCGTCCAGATAATAGTTAGGAGCACGAAGTCCCAAATCATCAAAGAATACCTGGTTCAGTGTATAATCGTAATTCTGTCCGGTATGGACCAAGATTTGATCGAAGTACTGATCGCATCGTTTAATAACAGCAGCCAAACGGATGATTTCCGGACGGGTACCGATGATGGTCATTAATTTCAGTTTATTCATGTTTCTTTTTTTTACACCTCTTCAAAATAAGTATCCGGCCGGGTTGGGTCGAAAGGTTCGTTGGCCCACATAAAAGTCACCAGTTCTTCCGTATCGGAAAGATTAATGATGTTGTGCGTATAACCGGGAATCATTTCCACGACCTCTATCTTTTCCCCGCTGACCTCAAAATCGATTACTTCATCCGTTCCGATCTTACGAAGCCGGATCAAGCCATGACCGCTCACCACCACGAATTTCTCATTCTTGGTATGATGCCAGTGCTGGCCTTTCGTTACCCCCGGTTTGGAGATATTGACTGAAAACTGTCCCCGGTCAGGCGTACGGATAATCTCCGTAAAACTACCGCGATCATCTGTTTTCATCTGTACCGGATAGCTGAATTTCTCTTTCGGCAGATAAGACAGATAGGTCGAATACAACTTCTTTGTGAAAGGATCGCCCAAATCAGGTACACTTAAATTATTCGGCATTTCCTTAAAAGAATAAAGCAGGTCAACAATACCTCCCAATGTGATCGTATGAACCACAGGAACGGCACAAAAGTCTCCCTCGTGATGCTCTCCACCCGACAAAGCAGCAATCAGTTCATCCACCACATCATCCACATACACCAGGTTCATAACCACACTCGAATCATTCATCCGGATAGGCAGATCATTGGCTATATTGTTACAGAAAGTGGCCACTGCACTGTTATAATTCGGCCTGCACCATTTTCCGAACACATTCGGGAAACGATAAACCAGGACTTTCGCTCCGGTTTCCTTTGCATACTCGAATAATAAGTTCTCTCCCGCCCTCTTCGATTCGCCATACGGATTATCCAATGCCGCCTGTGTAGACGAAGAGATCATCACCGGGCAAGTATTGTTATACTTTTTCAATGTATCCAGCAAAGTAGATGCAAAGCCAAAATTACCTTTCATAAATTCCGCCTGATCTTTCGGACGGTTCACACCCGCCAGGTTAAAAACGAAATCGGCATTCTTGCAATAGACATCCAACTCAGCCGGATCGCTGTCTATATCATATTCGAAAACCTTTAGTTCAGTTCCCGAAACAGGATAATTCCGGGCTTTCCCCGATTGGATATTATGCAGCTGGGAAACAAGGTTTCGACCGACGAATCCTTTGGCACCGGTAACTAATATATTCATTACATTAAAATTTTAAGTTTGGAAGCTTGACATGAAGCTAATTTATTCGCTTCTGATTTCTCTTGGTTTTGCCCGTTCAATCAGTCCTAGATCTTCCTGAATAAAACGTAAGCGGAGTAATAGTTTTTTCATGCCTTCCACATCCAGACGTGTGGTATTATGGCTATGATAATCTTCTATCTTAGACAGACATTCGCTGCCTTCGGTAAAGAACTTGTCATAATTCAGATCGCGTGTATCGCAAGGAATGCGGTAATACTCTCCCATATCGATCGCTTTCGCCATCTCTTCACGTGTTACCAGTGTTTCATACAGTTTCTCTCCGTGACGCGTACCGATCACCTTCACTTCTGTATCCAGATACTTCGGATTGATCTGTGCGTATGTCTCTTTCAATGCCTGTGCCAGAACAGACAGAGTTGCTGCCGGAGCTTTCTGAACAAACAGGTCACCGTTATGACCATGTGTAAAGGCATAGATCACCAAATCGACTGCATCATCCAGCGTCATCATAAAGCGGGTCATTTCCGGATCGGTAACAGTGATCGGTTTCCCTTGTTCTATCTGTTCCACCCAAAGAGGGATCACCGAACCACGGCTTGCCATTACATTGCCGTAGCGGGTACAGCAGATCGTCGTCTGCGCCCCTTCGCCCAACTCACGCCCTTTTGCAATCGCCACCTTTTCCATCAACGCCTTGGAGATTCCCATCGCATTGATCGGATAAGCCGCTTTATCGGTCGAAAGGACGACTACATTTTTTACGCCATGTTCGATAGCGGAAAGCAACACATTTTCCGTTCCTTCTACATTTGTACGGGTAGCTTCCATTGGGAAGAACTCGCAACTGGGAACCTGCTTCAATGCAGCTGCACTAAACACATAATCCACACCGCGCATAGCGATATCCACGGATGTTTTGTTACGCACATTTCCTATATAGAATTTCACTTTAGGATTTTGCAAAGCGTGACGCATATCGTCTTGCTTCTTTTCATCTCGGCTAAAAATTCGGATTTCTTTGATATCGGAATCTAGGAAACGGCGAAGGACGGCGTTACCGAATGAACCGGTGCCGCCGGTGATTAGGAGGGTTTTGTCTTTAAATACTGACATAATATATATATTGATAATAATCTACCGAAAATATGTTTCTGACTGGTAGTTCCATTTATACTTAAAACTTTTAGCAAATGAATTTACCTCATCTTGAAGAATATCTAAAAAATATTATTTCGAGAATAATCGACTTTATCGTTGAATATCCAAGTTGCCTTACGCGTCAACAATGAAATGACTCCCCAACGCGAATTCGGCAACTTGTTTAAGAATCTATTAAGTTGTCACTTCTTGACACCAGTCTCGCTCACATTCTCGTTATTGGCATTGGTCACCACCTTGAAGATAGTCATGAAGAATATCTTAAGGTCAAGGCTAAGACTCATATGTTGAGCATACCACACATTCAATTCGATGCGCTCTGGCCAAGGTACCTCCTTTCGACCATTCACTTGTGCCCATCCAGTCACACCGGGGAGTACGTCAAACATATGCTTCTGATATTCATCATACTGATTATATGGCCAAGGATGATAAGTTAATGCAGGACGAGGCCCTATCAATGCCATATCCCCCTTAAGAATATTAATTAATTGAGGCAACTCATCAATCGAAGTAGCACGAATAATTTTACCCACACGGGTTACACGATTGTCACCTTTATAAGAATACACTCCTGTTCCTTGCTTTTCTGCCCCAATACACATTGAGCGGAACTTCCAGATTTTGAAGGGCACACCATCTTTACCTAAGCGTTCCTGCTTAAAAAGGATTGGCCCTTTAGAGTCTAACTTGATGATGATAGCAACGATAATCAGTGGCACGAATAAAATAATCAATGACATCAACGCAATCATAAAATCAAAGAACCTCTTAAAAAACTTGTACATTATCTTTTTAGTTTTGCAATTTTCACTTTTGCTTTGATATAAACTCTTTTAAATGATCATACATCACATAGAACATACGAGCATCATTTTTATTACTAACAAAAGAATTATGAGGAGAAATAGCCACATTATCGAACTTCCACAAAGGAGATTTTTCAGACAAAGGTTCTTCTTCAAATACATCCAAAGCAGCAAACAAATCTTTTCGCTGAGCTAATACATCGCACATTGCCTGCTCATCAATCAATCCACCACGAGCAATGTTAATCAAAATTGCCCCCTCTTTCATCGATATCAAAACATCTCGAGAAACCAGTCCCTTCGTAGAAGGAAGTAATGGAGCCGTGACAACAACAACATCAAAATCAGTCACATGCTGTACAAATGTACTTATCAATTTCATTTGATTAAAATAAGGAGTTGCATTCGTATGAATATCAAATCCAGTTGTATAAGCTCCCATCGTACTGAAACGTTTAGCTACTTCTTGCCCTACATTACCAGCACCAACAACAGCCACGCTAATTCCTGAAATTTCACGCAATCCCCTATGTTTAGTCCACCTATGTGCTGCCTGTTCTTGTTTAAAAAACCACCCCTGCTTATATTGTTCTAAAACTCTAAACAATGCCCATTCCGCCATAGGCGTACTATACACTCCTCGAGCATTATAAAGTTCAATACTGCGATTCTTTATCTTATCTATAGGAACACGATCAAAACCCGCACTTGTCAGTTGAATAAACTTCAACCGAGTAAATAAGTCTATATCATGATTCAAAAAGAGTCCATTACAAACTGTAGCATCAATTTCAGATGCAGGTAAAAGTAATTTCTCTTTTTCCTGCTGCATAAAATAAATAGAGAATCCCAAGGATCGCAATGTTTCCATTTGATCCTTAGTATATTTAAAACATCCTGTAAGCAATAGGTTCATAATGATGTTAAAAAGGAAGTTTCATATTCAAAGTGAAGATAATATTAAAAGTCGAGCCCTTGTTGCTGTCTCCATCATATTCACCACACGTATTCCCATATCATAAAGCTCCTTATTCAAATACATCTTCATATCTATATAATGCTCATCACTGATACGTTTCTCTAAAGGAACTCAAAGTTATAAATCTAGAAATACACGATTGTTATAGGGGGGAATAATATCTGTATAGAGTTTCATATCACTAATATTCGGCCTCCCCCAACATCCCCACGTCACCTCATTATAGCGTAAATCAGCAGGTAAATAATCTTTGCTTACCAACCAAGCTCATCTAAAAAGCTTAGTTTGCAAGTCTTTACGACCATCTAATTTCTCCTTCAACATCATTCTACCTAAATATTATATTGCCTTAACAAATTCTTCTATAATCTTATTCGTTACAATACGATTATTTTCAAAATAGTCATCAGATTGACTCTGACATTCTGTTTCCAACATTCTAATATCCTGAATACCCTTTCTGAAAATAGTTTGGATTTCGCCTAAATCACCAATCTTATCTGCATTACAAAAACTCCTGCTCACGATTACCATCTGGCTACCTAATCGATAATGCTCCTTTAATATCATTCGTCCAGGAATAGCACCACCATCTAATGATGCTACCCCCCCGAAACCAAACATAATCCCTTTTGACTTAATCACTCTTGCCCATTTGTCTACAGAGCCATCGTACAACAACTGAAACATGAACTTCATCTTCATAGCCAAATGCATATCATTGAGTCCTATATGAATCATATCAATTCCTGGTACCTCAACAATCTTTTCCAATAAATAGGCAGCCTCAGGTGTTTCAACTAATAAACAAGTTTTAGCCCTATTATCCACATATTTAATAAAAACTTCAACTTCTTCTATTGTCTTAAAGTAGGGTAGCATAATAATATCAGCACCCACTTTTATTACTGTATCTATTTCCTCTTTACTCGAAAGATAATTAGGAAAAATTTCATGAATAGGATTTACACGTACAAGAACCTTTGCACTACAAACTGCAGCCTTAACAGTTGCCACATCCTCTACGGTATGGTGATTTTGTACAGTATCCAAACCTCCTTGCCGACAGTCTTTTCCTATAAATTCCATATCCACAAATATCCAATCTACACCCGCCTCTTCTGCAATCTGTGCAATCTCCGGGTGCTTCGTGATGTACATCAATTTCAGCATAATAAACAGCTATTTCAAATTCAATAGATCCATACGATTTTCCATATATTTTCGAATGAATATTTTCTGATCAAAACGTTTTTCTACCCATTGCCGTCCTTGCAGTCCTATTTTCTTCGCTTCCATTGGATTGCTCAGAAATTTCAAGATATATTCAGTCAACAAATCAACATCTTTAACTGGAACCGAATAGCCACTAACACCCTCTTCCATAGCACTTGAAGGCCCCGGATACTTAGTTACAACTACAGGTACTCCCATTGCAGAAGCTTCTATGACTCCCATTCCAAAACCTTCCCGATAACTTGGAAGTACATAAACATCCATTGCAGAAGTATATTTCTCTACATGACTCACCCTGTCCGTCTTAATGATATCATCACAAGATTCAAAATACTCCAGCATATCAGCATCCATAGTTTCTTTCTTTTCTATAGGACCAACAAATAAAAGCTTTGCTTTCGGGAATTCCTTTTTTACATTCTGAAAAGCTCTAAACAGCTCATGACAACCTTTTTCTCGACCTAAACGCCCTACAAATCCAACCACAGGAACACCTTCGGGAATGCCATACTGATGTTTGATTTCCCGTGAATAAAACTCTTTCTTTGAAATATCGTATGCCTCCAGATTGAGTCCTTTAGCACTTCCATTCCAAATAACACAACTCTTATTTTCATCATACAGTCCGTGATCACGGCAGAAATTCAAATTTCCTTTACTATCTGGTTGTACATGAGTAGAGAATCGACATACCATACGTTCAATTTTCTCAAACAACATACGTTTTATTCCCCTCATCGTAACATATACCATACCCCATTGACAATATAAACGTACAGGAACTCTTGCCATCCAAGAGGCCACAGCTCCATACATACTGGCATTTGGAGTAGAATACTGAACAAGATCAAACTTCTCCTTTTTGAAAAACTTATATAAAGTCCAAATACTCTTTAGTGAACCTAAAGCATTAATGCCACGCGGAAAACCAATACGATAGGTATGTACAAAAGGATAGTACTCTTTCAATTCTTGTTCAAATCCGTTATCCATATTACAGACGATAGTTATATCTATCCCTCGCTTATTATACTCGTTCAAAAAAAGAATGATCCAATTATTAATGGATGACCACAATGTGGTGCAAATACATATTTTTTTATCCATAAATTTCCAATTAATTAATTGTTCTTTTCATAGCTTCTTCAAAAGGAACCACCACATAATTCATCCCCTCTATATTAGAAAGCATTGTATCATATTCTACACCTCCATACGCTTTCTGTATAAGAGGAAGAAAACGACCTAAATAAACAGCCAAAGCCAACAATCGGCTTGTCCATAGTTTCTTTCCAAGCCCCTTGGCTATAGCAGTCGTAATATCTAATGCAGAAACAGCCTTCTCATCCTGTGGCATAAACAGACCATGACGCTTTTGCTCAATAGCCAATCGGATAAACTCACACAAATTATCTATATATAACATGCTCTGTTTTACCTGTGTATAAGCAGCAGGTATTACAGGTAATTTTTTTACGACGTTTACAAAACCTGGAATATACTCGCCTTTACAGCCTTTTCCATAGACATTGGGAGGACGAACTACAATCACATCAAAATAATCATCTTGCAACTTCAGCAGACTGACTTCGGCCGCCTGTTTACTTTCACCATAAAGTCCTATCGGATTTACAGGTGTATCTGCTGTAATCACATTTTTAGACAAACGCTTAGAAGTACCAAATACAGCCATTGTACTAAGAAAAACGAATGTCCTATGTTTGAAATCATTCCTTTTAAATCGTTTTGCAATCGCGATAGGCATATCTGTATTCACTCGCTTATACAGCGCGGCATCCCTACAATCTAGACGATGCACAATACCAGCCACCTGTATAACAACATCATATTCAGAATAGTCAAAAGAGCACCAATCTTCTGTTAGGACATCCAATTGAAAGACCTCATGTCCTCTTGTACTTAACCATTCATCTATATGATTTCCGATATAGCTATTTTTACCTATGATACATATATTCATATCATAAATTTTTAGTATTCTCTATACTCTCAAAATCTTGAATCAAATCCCTTGTAATATTCTCCTGAAGGTGATATTTACGACCCACATCAAAAGCTTTGTGCTGAAACTCAATCAATACCTGTGGATTCTCTAATATATCTTTTAATACATGAGCAACTTCCGATAAATTATTTATGCATATAGCACACCCATTTCTCCGAAGATAAGCACCTCCAGCCTGTTTCTCATCACAGATAGCCATGACTGCACAACCACTGTCCATACAATCAATAATCTTTGTTGAGAAGGACATTCGAACAATATGACGATTGGTAACATCAAAAGCTTCTGCATGCAATGCAACATCACTATGATGATAGATCTCCATTAATTCAGCCATTGAGACAGCCTTATGAACCCTGGAGCTGACACCATCATTAATGGCTTGTTGCATCTTATCATTTAATGGATTATTCGTATAGATATCTAAAACCATCTTAACTCCATCAACGTTAATAGCACGTATTGCATCGGCCAATACTCTTAATGTTTTCCAACGATCTAAGTAAATACCACCGGCATACACCAAACGAATGGGAAAATTCACCGTTTTTTTTAAATATTGAGACCCAAACTGTCCATTTTTTCTAAGTATCTTCATATTAGCCCCAAAATCTCTCTCACATTGCTCTTTCTGCTCATTGGTCATTGTATAAACAAGCGAATAATGCTTGAAAGTAGTACGAGTTCTTTTTCTCAAGAAAAAATGATTCACCCAAAAAACAGGTGAAAACCTAAACTGTTTATTCGTATAAAAATCATCAGAAATATAGGATATAACAGGAACATTTAACTCTTCATGAACCAGTATTGTTAATTTCTGCATGTAGTGATTTCCATAACAAGGAGCAAAAATAACATCCGGATTAAACTCCTTTGCATAAGATATTATCTCACTTTCATCCCACTTAGCTAAGTGCCAAACAAGTTCACGAACTATCCGTTTCAAATTACCTCCTATCCAACTAGCCATTTTACGATAACTCTCATTTGTAGCCATCGTAACAGTTGGAACACGATTATAGATCATCTTTCGTCCCACCTTCGTACGATGCAGAATATTATTTACCATCATCCTGTCGCTCATTTGATAATAATTTCTGCAAATAGCATTGTTGGGTTCCTGTTCATTGCAATATATCTGAGCAAACTCTGAATCAGAAAAATGAGAAAACATATTAGTAAGAACATTACCTCCATTCTGCTCGTCTCGCCAAGCTTCTTTTGAAATAATAAGTATTTTCATTTTTTCCAATTATATTGATACAAATAATACAACCTCAATACTTTCGTAGTCAGCGTAAATCCTAAAAACTTAATCCGTGAAACAAGTTTTACATACGGATACCAATTATAGATTAACAACCACCAAAAAGACTTGACCTTATGCGCTATCGTTTGTTGATCTTCTTTAGGTAAGCGCATGTAATTTGCCATTAGTAACACATACTGGTTAGCCAAAAAATGAAACAAAGGAACTGAAGAACGCTGAATAGCATATCGATCAATGATCTCAACAATGCTTTGTATATTATTTATTCCTACATTTGCTGTTATGGATGTTGAAACCTGTTGACGATACACATAGAACGCTTCTTCCAAAACTTCTATGCATAACTCCTTCTTTAGCAATTTACAACACCACTCAATATCTTCACTATATTGCCCCTTTACAAAACGTTGGTGATCTTGCTCAATAATAGTTCTGCGGAGTACCTTATCACATGCACAAGCTACAAAAATATTACTTTGCATATATTTTTGTAAAACTTGTGCATGTGATAAGATAAATTTTATCTTATCACATTTTTGGGGAATGCGTTCATCACTAAAACATTTTTTTTGCATAAAGAACTTCTTCATGCCTATAATAATCAAATCTGCATCAGTATCCTTGATTTTTAAATTAATTTTCTCAAGAGCCAATACATCATCCCACCAATCGTCAGAATCCAAAAACAAAACATATTCTCCTTTAGCTATGTCCAATCCGGCATTACGGGCATCACTAAGGCCTCCATTCGATTTATGGATTACCTTCACCCTTATATCTCTGCTCGCATATTCATCACAAATAACAGGACAGTTATCTGGACTACCATCATCAACAAGAATTAATTCAAAATCTTTATAGGACTGATTCAAAACACTATTAATACATTGTCGAAGGTATAACTCAACTTTATAAACTGGGATAATGATACTAAATTTCATTTGTAAGCTCCGTAAAGTATAAAAAATGATAGACCTTTCAATAAATTAATTATTGTTTCCAGGAAATCATATCCTTAAACAATTTCATATATTTCTGAATCTGAATATCAAAATTAAACTCAGTGGTAGCACGATTAACGCATTTCTGAAAATATGCTTGCTTTCCCACGATCTGTATCTTTTCGATAGCAGCAACAATCTGATTTACATCATTGTTTTCAAATGACATTCCACATTCTTTACCTGCGATCTCAGGATTGGCTGTCGCATTATTCGCTAATATTGGAATACCACAGGAGAGAGCTTCTGCCGACACCTTACCAAAAGTTTCCTGAACAGAACATACTAGCAATACATCTGCCATAGAGTAATACTGAGCCAACTCTGTTACATTTGAGGTTACACCCACGGAAATTATATTATCAGGTACGCTACCCGTATAAGCCATAGATCCTACTAAAACAAAGAATACATCAGGGAGACGTTTGGCTACCTCAAAAATTTTAAATAGTCCTTTTCCTTTGCGCCACCCCTGAGCGGCACTTACTACAATAAAGTGATCTTTCAAATTAAGTTTTTGCCGAATGGCAGAAGTATCATGTGGAAAGAATCTCTTCAAATCTATCCAATTGTATATATAATCAATATACTTAGCATTGGCAAATATAGGGCTCTGCCTTGCTTCATCTGCGACCCATTTTGACACACCGATTACCGACAAACGTGGAATAGCTCGAAACAGTTCCATCTTCTTCTTAAAATTAGATGATGAATTATCCCAAAACCAACTCTTATTGTAATTGCTAAGAGCTGGACAATGATGACAGAAAGTCTTCCACTTATCACAATTGTCCGCGGTATAATAACAACAATGTCCCGTGAAAGTCCATACGTCATGAAGTATGACAATAGTAGCAATATCCTTATCTGCAATGTATTTCAAGAGAGAAGGATAGTGGAGATAATTGGCATGAAGATTACGCAAAATGACTATATCTGGCTTAATTTCCTCCAATCTGATTAGGAGTCTCTTCGTGGATTTCTTGGAATATAATCCTTGACCGTCTGTAAAATGAGATAGAAGTGAATGTATCTTATAGTCCCTATTATTTCCTATCTTATTGACATTATTCTCTGGTATACTCTTGTTAGTACAGAATACATGAGACTCTATACCCTGGGAACGTAAATACTCATGCATCTCCATGGTCGTGCGCCCTGTACTGCTGTACTCATATACTGCATTTATTTGAACGACTTTCATATCTATATAAGTTTAAACACTTTTTTTAGAGAAACGAGGATTAATTGTTTCTCGGAGTCAGTCATTGCCAAAGTATAGTTAACAAGTCCATAACACACACAAAACATCCCCCCCTTAAGAATAAATCCTATCCATCCTGCAACCGGTAAAAAATTTTCAATAGCAAAACCTACAATAAGACAGATAAATAAAGGAACAGCTTGTTTTACAAAAGATTCTTTAAAGAATACGAAAACATTAATATTTAAATATCGATACAGTATTACATCCATTCCTATTGTACGTAAAGTATACGCCAAAAACACAGAAATCCCAATACCTATTGCACCAAATGGTTTTGCCAACACCAAACTAAACACTAAAGAGATGATTGCCATACAAATAAACACCCTTGCAAGAGGTTTTACTTTGTTCTTTACATGAATAGCTTGAAGTCCTATTTCCTGTGGTAATTGGAATAATGAAGGCACAATAATTAATATAGCACATATATAACTCCCTGTAAAACTATCTCCAACCCACAAATCTATAAAACTACGTCCAAAGCAAACAACTCCTAAAACGACCAAACCTATAACATATATCTGAAGACGAGCAACCCGTACCATCAAAGGCAATACATCACCGTCTCCTTGATACATAATCTTAGATACTTTGGGAAGAAAAACACCATTCATTGCATTAGCAAAAGTGTAAATGTAACCTTCTAATGTAATTGCAATTCCAAGAATTGCAATCGAGGTAGATCCAGATAAAGCACCCAATATAGAGGGAGCAATACTAAATATACATCTTTGAGCTAATGAGATAATCGTCACCCACCCTGAATAACCAACTATTTCTTTAAACTCTGCTTGATTGAAATACTTCCAATCTACTCTCTGATTAGTATATTTTTTGACACAAAAAAGCTTTAAGACTATAGTCACGATACCAGAAACAGCATTTACTGCTACCAAGGCATAAAGTCCTAATCCGATAATAAGACATACTGACATCGCTCCCACAATAATTAACTTGTGAAACACATCACATAGCTTCAATTGAATAACTCTTTCATACGCCATTAATATACCATTGAGCGGAATAAATGGAAAAGAAAATATGCTATATAACGACGTTATACAATATACAACCTTAAACTTCCCAATTTCGTCAGGCGTTAGTTCTTGATAAATTTGAGGTATAAAGAAGAATATACCCAAAAGGACAGCCAGTAAAAGGATATCCAAAACAATATACAAACGATATACTAAACCATAACATTGATTTGCTTTCTCCAGTAACCCCTCTGCTACATACTTTGCAATAAATCTGGTTACAGCCGCACTGAGACCGAAGTCGAAAACGAAAAGCGATATGACAGACAGAGACAAAGTATACAAACCAAAATTTTCTCTACCTATTGAATGAATCATCCATGGCGTATATAACAATCCTGTTAATATATTAATACCTATAGCTACATAGGATATCAATATCCCCCATTTAAGTTGTTTAGAACTAGACATTCTCTAATTTCGAAATCTTAAAATTTTTGCTGGAGATCCTGCAACTATAGCATAAGGAGGGACGTCCTTATTAACTACAGAATTTGCAGCTACTACAGCATGTGAACCTATCTTTACTCCCTTCAGAACGGTACATTGAGCTCCAATCCATACGTCTTCCCCTATTTCTATAGGTTCAGACTGTAAAGGCTGCTCATGCATCAACTCGCCATAAGCAGTTCCATGATTAGTGTCAATGATATAACATTGAGCTGCAATCTGCGTATTGGAACCAATAACAACACCTTTTGAAGAATGTATTATTGTACCATATCCAATCTGTACATTATTTCCAATTGCAATATTTTCTCCTGAGAAATATACATCTGGCCAAAGGGACACACCTTTTCCAACAAATATTTTTTTACTATATAAATGTATTTTACCACGTAAATTTACCCCCCCCATGTCGCTAAACACCTGTTTATCATCAATATAAAATTTATATATTCTTCTATCAATGGCTAATGCATAGTGATATAAATTTGCTATAAACTTTTGGATTATTTTCTTAAGCATAAAATTATTTCCTTTAATTGTTTCTCAAATGAGCTATCAAGTTCAACAATTCTCCGAATTGCCTGCTTTCTATCTAATATTGGACAATTAAGTATAGCATCTGCAACAGCTCGTGGTGTATCATCCGAATAAAAAGATAAAAGATCAGAAACTTTAGAAATTTCTAACACCATAATCTTTGTGGATACCACGGTGAGTCCATATGAAAGATAATTTATTACTTTAGAAGGGAAACTCGTATCTGAGTATTTGAGTTCTCCTGAAACCTGTGTAGAAAGACCAATAGAACAATTAGCGAGAAGATCATCATAGTCAATTCCACTCAAGCACCCTTCATAGATAATCTCACATTTACTGATAGCCTTTATCTTCTCTATTAAAGAAGTTATGTAATTGATATCTTCAGGTTTACCAAAACCTGCAATATGCACACAATAATTTGGGGGAAGATACTGGCAAGAGTTAACCGCCATCTCTGCACCCCGTTTTATGCGATCAAAGATTCCGGCATATACCACGTGCACCTTATTATCAGAGTTCTTTCGGCTAACATAGTCATTAGTCAAATAGGAACCATATGACACACATGAGGGCTTATTTGAATTCAGATGAAGTACGGAAGAGATAACATCATTTACAAGAATATAAGCATCTGCCTGTTTGATTGACTCTATCTCTGTGTCAATCATGCTTTGAGGATGATTTCCTGCTAATGTGTACAGTTCCTCTACTTGCAATATTATTTTCGGTGTTGACCTAAATAATCTCAAAAATTGAATGGCATGACGAAAATATCTCTCATGATAAAAGACTACGATATCATTCTTGGGAACTTTAATCAGATAAAGAGCCATTTGCAGAATATTAAACCAACGCTCTATCATTCGCAGATATTTACTTGATGAGCCAAATGTAGAACAGTACTCAATATCTATGTCATCATTCATTTTTTGAATACACCAATAATAGAAACCGTTCCATTCCCGACCACCACTTGCAAATGATACAATTTTCGTATTATCTATACGCGAAAGTACATCTACAACATATTTTGCTTTTTTTAAACCTGCGGGAGAATAAGCCAACTTTCTGCCGAGCTTATTCTCTCCCCATATTGACATATAATGTATCATATTAAAGCCTTAAGAAGATTTTCTTTCATTTGCGGATACAGTTCAAACATCCGGTTGACAGTATCATCATTTCCAGTTTTAAGACAATTTACCTGCGCCAAATGAGTTATTTGAGAATTACGTACTGTGGTATATGTTCTTGCCATAATATTTGTCGGTGCGACACGAATTCCGAAAGCTTTAGCTGTAAAAGTTATCCACAAATCATCTGCTGTAAATGCAAACTTTTTGATTTTTTCTTCATCAAATGTTTGTATCGGCATTATTCCATAAGGATACAAGCAACCGCTTCCTGTCATTATCGAATATCTAAAAATATCTGGTATTTTATGTCCGTTTGACGCTTTTCGCCATACACTATAAGAAGCTAAAGAATCACCGCTTTCATTTAATTTAAGTATCTTTGCTTCATTGCAGACTATACAGTCTGGATACAAATTGTGTGTTTCCAATACACGCTTAATCGTATCAGGATGATAGATTATGTCATCATCAAATGTGACTACAACTTCATCCGGTTTTTGTTCTTGAAGCATGCTGAAATATTTTTTATGAGATCGCAAGTCATCGCAAAAACGTATTTCTACACCAATTTTTACTAACTGTTGATATACATCAGGAAGTTTTTTATTTGGAAATTGGGAAGATGCTAACCACAATACAACTCTATTAGGAGTTACAGATTGAAGTAAGATAGATTTTATCGCATAAAAACATTCATTTATTCTTCCAGGATAAGAAGTAAGTGAACAAACCACATTAATGTCCTCACACATATTCAAGCTATGTTTAGGAATATCAACATATTTAATTAACAAATTCTCTAATTTACAAATAACAATATACTTGAAATGATTTAGGGATCTGATCAGTTTATATTGACTACGTTTTCTATGTTTTAAATTTTCCAAACAACGCAAAACACTTCTATATAAGCTCATAATCTCTTTTTAAAACCTTTTAATAAACTTCTACACTCCCCATAGAATAACCTGCGCAAAATTGACTCCATTTTTGTAAAAAAAGTCACCTTGGTACGATTAATTAAAATCTTTGAATAAGTAAAATCTTCTACAATATAATCGGGATGTTTCATTGGGAATTTCATCTCCTCTAATGGCAATTCATAAAAAACGGCTCTACGTTTTTTTGGTACTAATTTTATGTTAGAAACAGAATGAGTTGATTCCTTCGAAATACCTAAACTTTGTATCATGTTACATTTAGGCACTATATCAAAAGATGATGTCATAAGTTTTCTTAAAGACTGTATAGATTCCCAATAAGGTTTACGTGTTTGAGCATGTTTCTTAACTCCATCAAGGTATTTACCAAATCCTTTGTTATTAGCATTCCTCGATAGTTGTTTTAATTCATATGCTTTATTTAAGAATGTATAATCTTCATCCCATGAATCAGCAACACGTCTCCATGTAGCCCAGCCCCATACAGAACCACATTGCGTAAAAAAATAATCATAAGGACAATCTTCGTAACGACCAAGATTATTCATACCACAAATACGATTTATTCTTGGATCATTTTCATATTTATCAAGCAATTCTTTACAATAAGGAAAGAAGCTCTGTAAAGGAAGACAATCGTCTTCAAGAACAATACACTTATCTACAATAGAAAACGCCCATTTATGACTATAAAATGTAGAAGGGTCGCATCCCAAATTTTGTGTCTGGTAATTCTTATAAACTTCACAATTCCAATCGATATTCTCTACAATCTTACGACAACGCTCTATACATTCTACATCATCAAGACGACCTTCACGCGCACCATCTTGCCATAGCAACAGTCGTCGAGGTCGAGCCAGACGAACAGATTCAAAAGTTTTTTCTAAAACATCGTCCCTAACAAAAAATATGATTAAAACATTTACATCACTTTTCCACGGTTTAATCTTACCATTCATACTACTTATAACTTTTAATTAGATTAAATAACAGTGGCACTATCAAAAATATTATCCAACAAGCTTCAGATGTCTCAGATGGATTGAAAAAAGAAAAACTAAAAAAATATAATACAAGAGCAACATACTGTTTTCCATTGCTTGCGTAGTCCTTAAATATAGGTTTCAAAATTGCCCAATATGTTCTATAATATGAAATAAGTCCAATTAGACCTGTAGCACACGCAACACTTAACATTGTGGAATGCGAAGCTCCGTATATTGTTGCATTGGCAATATTTTCAGTAACATCAGATCCCCAAATTGGACTTCTTAAAAATAATTTAAAAGCGTCTATTTGAAATTTACTGCGCTGGCCTGAAGCTTCAGTTACATCTCCACCACCAAACATAGATTCATTGAAGCGTATCAGTTTGTCACCTATAGTTGTCTCCTCATATAGGTCTGCAACAAATTGAAGCAACATGGGAGTCAAAAATAACAAAACAATACCTAAAATTATCAGCTGCTGCTTATTTTGTTGTCCATACTTAGAATAGTATAAAGAAAGAATCGAGCAAAACGTAGTTAAAAACAACAATGTAGTAAACTGAGCATTTAATACAAAATATAAGAAGAATCCAAGTAATAGATAGGTTATTAGCCTCAGACCCTTTCTTTGAAGTTTATTAACAACAAGTGTTATCAATAACACAACAACGGCTCCAGATCCATAAGCAATACCAAAGCCGCCAATATTTGCAAGTGCATAACTAATCCTAAGTTCATCATCCATTGTACTAACAGCTGTCAAGCTGCGCATAATATTCGATGAATATGCAAAAGCACCTATTGTATTATACATGATATATAACAGCATTGACATAGTAATGACAGCAATAACAACCATTTCTTTTCTATTACTTCGATTAATTATATCCTTGCATAAAATCCCAGGAAATAACATACACCATGTTATTAATAGTGGATGTAAAAAACCCAACTTGAAGTTTCCCGATTTAGCAACAAAAAAAGAAATCAACATATAAGGTAATAGATTTAATACTATCGTCTTTATTGGGGTGAAACTTTCCAACTTGAATATAAAGACTGTATAGAATATAAATAATATGACAGCCAACGTTGTATAGTCGAAGCCTATTCTAACAGCAGGTAATATATAAATAGCCGACAAAACTGAAACAGAAAATATATAAAAAAATGAATTTAAGCTTGATTGTTGCATGTTTATATGATAATTTGTCAGGCCTTACACATATAGGTTAAATCCGTTTTCTTAACCAATTGATGTTATTTTTTACTATCTTCGCAGGTACTCCTGCTGCAATACAATTACATGGGACTGATTTTGTCACAACAGAATTACCTGCAATAACACTATTTGATTCTATGGTAACTCCTTTATTTATTGTCACTCCACGAGCAATCCAAACATGATCACCTATCAACACATTCTTTGCTAGATTTATGCGTTCGCTTGAATCAAGCTTAATAATGGAAGAGAGTCTGTAGTCACAACATGGATATCTTGCGAGAACATACAATCCTCTCCAATAGAAATTTTGCTGCCGCTTTCTGCAACAGCGAGGAATGCTTTTCCAATAGTAGATCCTGCGCCAATATAAATTTCGCAATCATGATCTTCAAACCATATTTGTCCTTTGTTGAATACAACGTCTTTGTCAATAATTAGTCGATGATTATTACCTTGAATCATAATATGAACATCTTTTGACATCTTTCCTCTTATGATAATTGTATTATTTATGCCGTTAACATTAAAGTTGTAAATCCTACGAAACAAACTGATTCCATGGATATTATTCCCCCCCCCATTTTATAATAGAGACATTTTAAATGAATGGCAATAGCTTTTATAATTCTATTCATATCAATAATTTAGTAATTTGATTACTTACAAATAATTAATCTCTCTGAAAAATATCTCTTGTATATACTTTCTCTTTCACATCGTCCAAACTGCTGTCGTAGCGATTAGCAATAATAGCCTGACTATTTTGTTTGAACTTACCTAAATCATTCACGACTTCACTACCGAAGAAAGTTGAACCATTCTCCAACGTAGGCTCATAAATAATCACAGCTGCCCCCTTCGCCTTAATTCGCTTCATGATGCCTTGAATAGCACTCTGACGGAAGTTGTCAGAATTGGCTTTCATAGTCAATCGATACACACCAATTACACAAAGTTTTTCATTCTCTTTGGCATAATGGTTCTGTTCGCTATAACCATAATATCCAGCTTTCGCCAATACCTGATCAGCGATAAAGTCTTTACGGGTATGGTTACTCTCTACAATAGCAGTCATCATGTTTTGAGGCACATCCTGATAGTTTGCCAATAGCTGCTTCGTGTCTTTCGGTAGGCAATAACCACCATAACCAAAACTAGGATTATTATAGTGAGTTCCAATACGAGAATCAAGACCTACTCCCTGAATAATAGCCTGTGAATCCAACCCTTTCACCTCTGCATAAGTATCTAATTCATTGAAATAACTGACACGTAGAGCCAAATAGGTATTAGCAAAAAGTTTTACCGCTTCTGCCTCTTTCATTCCCATAAAAAGTATAGGAATATCTTTTTTAATAGCTCCTTCTTGTAAAAGAAAGGCAAATGTATGGGCAGCCTTTTCCAATGCAGGAATATTGGCAATAGCTTTGATTGCTTTATTTTCTTCTCCAAATTGATCGTTGCTAATTATTTTTGGATAGCCTACAATTATACGACTTGGATAAAGATTATCATAGAGCGCTTTACTTTCGCGAAGAAATTCCGGTGAAAACAGCAGGTTAAACTTCTTAATGCCTTTACGTGCATACCTGACATACAAGCTACGGCAATAACCAACCGGAATGGTGGATTTAATCACCATGACCGCATTGGGATTGACACTTAACACCAAATCAATCACATCTTCGATATGGTGCGTATCAAAATAGTTCTTGACCGGATCATAATTAGTAGGTGCTGCAATCACTACAAATTCTGCTTCTTGATAAGCTTTCGCTCCATCAAGCGTTGCAATCAAATTTAATGGTTTATCTGCCAAATATTTCTCGATATATTCATCTTGAATTGGTGACTCTTTGCGATTCAACATATCTACTTTTTCAGGAATGACATCGACAGCCACTACTTGATGATGTTGTGCCAAAAGTGTGGCTACACTAAGACCGACATAACCTGTTCCTGCAATTGCTATTTTCATTATAAATAGTTCAATTTATTATTCTTTTCCAAACTACCATATTATGGTCACTATAAGACGCTTCCGGAGAAAAGTATTCATGACCCAATCTTATCCAACACCTCATACTCCGAATTCTTACTTTTGAACTCCGGTACAATCCCTTTCATCATTTGGACTGTTCCCATCTTATCGACTTTAATCGCCAATGTAATCAGCGGGTTCATAACCGTACAAATATCATTGTAATCATATTCTCTCACTTGGGCACGATATATTTTGGCATTATTGGTAGAAAGGGTATTTTCTTTCGTTGCCAGAAGTTCCTCATACAGCTTTTCGCCTGGGCGAAGACCGGTATATTGGATTTCGATATCCTCGCCGGGGACAAGACCTGCCAGTTCAATCATACGACGAGCCAGATCAGCAATCTTTACAGGGGTTCCCATGTCGAATACAAAGATTTCATTACCCTTACCCATAAAGGCTGCTTCCAAGACCAAACGACATGCCTCCGGGATCGTCATGAAATAACGGATAATGTCCGGATGGGTAACTGTTAAAGGACCTCCTTTCGCTAATTGCTCACGGAAACGGGGAATGACGGAGCCATTACTGCCTAATACATTACCAAAACGAGTGGTAATAAAACGAGTCTTACCTGGATGCAAACCTTTACTGATGGCGATGCTCAGGCTTTGTACATAGATTTCTGCCAGACGCTTGGAAGCTCCCATCACATTTGTCGGATTGACGGCTTTATCGGTAGAAACCATAATGAACTTATCGACATTATACTTGACAGCCATATCCGCTACATTACGAGTTCCATATACATTCGTATGAACGGCTTCGCAAGGATTCTCTTCCATTAGAGGGACATGCTTGTAAGCGGCTGCATGAAATACATACTGAGGCTGAAAACGGCAGAAAACAGATTCTACACGATCGATCATCCGGATATCTCCCATTACAGGAGTAAACTCTACCTGAGGAAATTTTTCTTCCAGTTCCAGACGTATATTATGCATGGGAGTTTCGGCACTGTCGAATAATATTAATTGTTTCAGATTGAATGTACATAATTGACGACAAAGTTCGCTGCCAATAGAACCGGCGGCTCCGGTTACCAAAACAACTTTGCCTTTCAAGGAAGTGGCGATTTCAGTCATATTGATACATATTTCCTCACGACCTAATAAATCTTCTATATGTACCTCAGGGAGATTACGGAAATTAACCTTACCCTTCTTCAATTCATCTACAGAAGGAAGCATCAACATACGAACTTTCTTCTTTTCACAATAACGGACTAAACGCTCACTCTCTTCTTTTACTAAATGATAGTCCGTAAACAATACTGCTTTAATATTTTTCCTATTAACCAAATGGTTAAAGTCTACTTGCTTTTTAATTGAATAAATTCTGTATTTTCCTACACGTAAACAGGTATGATCTCCAAAGCGCAGGAAACCACAAACTTTATACAATAGTTTGTCACTCAGGGAAGCATCAAACAAGAAAGTTCCGGATTTATCACCCTGATAGATCAATAATTTTCCTTGATTCAAGGATACACTATTGACTATAATTGAATAGAAAACGATCATGAAAACACGGAGTATTGTCAAAAGGAAGAAGGTAAGGAACAAGTCTACTACAGCTCCTAAGGCTAATTCACGAGGAGATTGAATCGTCGTAGTCAGGTAGACCAAAACGACGATGAAAAGAACCTTTATTAATGAGGATAAAGCAAGACGTCCAGCTTCTGTAAATGCAGAATGCCGGATCACACCTTTATAGGTCTGGCACAAAAAGAAACTCACCAGACTGCTGCAGAAAGAAATGGATAATATATGAAATAGAGAAGCGTCCACAAGCTCTGTTCCAAGGATATACCACAGGAATGACAGAGAAGTGGCAGTAGCCAGAATTGATAGAAATAAATCAATAAATAGGACGATCCAACGGTTAAAAAATTTAACGCGTGATAATACTAGTGCAAAACCATTGATATTCATGAGTTGTAAATTAAGGATGTTATGTAAAAAAGTTCGTCAGTCCCAAGTGGCTAACCTACATAAATCATTGTAATTCTTATACTTAAAGGTCATTGGTGTGACTAAAAAAAACGATCGTTTTTTCTAGTCACTATATTTGCCTAATTTTTGTTAACCTATGATTGGAGCGGCTTTTTGAAAAAAATCGAATTAAAACATTGAGGAACAAATAGATAATTTCTCAGAAACTCTTTGTATTTCAATAAATATCACTTACATTTGCAGCACAAAAAAATGACTAGAAAAAACGATCGTTTTTTCTAGTCATTTTGAATTACCCCTTCATTATTTTTTAAAGATTTTACATCCAATAACAAATAACCCTATCAATCTTTACGCTCATAATGCAGTTTCCTAAATACAAAAAGCCCTGAGAAGTTCATTACTCCCCAGGGCTCCCTTACAATAATTTATTTTTCTTACTTATGCGTATCTTCCAATGAGAATCTGCAAATCCTCTTTTTCTATTTCTGATTCAAGAATATCCATTTCATCAGATGAATAAGCCGCTATATCAAAAGATTTCCATATATTCCATAGAGTATCTGTAATAGCTTCAAATTCCAATAATTTAAATTGATTCCTATATTTTAAAGCTTCTGTACGCCAATATCTTGTATTATCAAAAAAGTTCTTTAAATCCTTTTTCTTCAAACATTCATACAAGACTTCTTTTATTCTATCTAAATCATTTTCCGGTTGATACGGCATATCTGATTCAAATTTTATAAAAGCTTTAAACTGTATGGGATTCATCACCTCCCAATTCGCACTAAACTCACGAGCAAAGCGCCGTACCCAACTTTGAGCCTTGGGAGCAACCTCTTCAGAAAAAATAAAACAACTATTGGGGGCAATCCTAGACTCTGATAATAAATCTTTAGAATGTTTTATTTTGCGAACTAACGAGCTTTTATCCAGATTTCTAGAACTTTGATAATCCAAACGCAATTCTACCAACAACAATCTATGATTTACTTTTCGATTATTTTGATAATCACTAATTCCGACTGCTGCATCCATTGTATTATCTTTTGAACCACCACAGAACTTTGTTTCGTAATCATCCAAAGCCAAACATTTGATCTTGCTTGAAAAAATCCCTACTTTATTATAATCTCTTTGAGAGACTTCATCTAATAAACACAAACAATGTTTTGCTATCAAATGAGAAACAATAATGTCTTCATTATAAATTATTGGAACCATAATTTTGAATACGGGATATCGCAATATTAAAAGACTCAAAAATCTCTTTTATATCGCTTCCGAGGTTTTGATATGTATATTGTAATGAATTCTCACTTCTAGTCGCCTGATAAAAACAGGTATTTTCGATAATATCCTCTTTATGAGCAATCGATTGTATAGCTGCAACCATATCCGGATTATGACTGGCAATCATAATTTTTAAGCCTAATTCCTTATGCAGCAAAACTAATAAACGTGCAAATTCCACTATCCACTGAGGATGTAAATGGGCTTCGGGTTCATCAATAAGCAACAAGGTCTCTTCATTCAGATAACCATTTTCCAAAAGACGCTGTAAATAGGCAAAAGCTTTCAAACCGGTAGCAGCTTTTTCCAAAGGTATATTTAAACCATCCTCCCGATGAAAATGCAATTCCTTATTAAAACCAAATGTATCGTCTTCAACTATTATCTGCCCATTTATCAGTCGCCTGATACGTAACAACACTTTTTTGCCAGACTGAGGCATTTCTCCCCGAGGACTTATCATCATTTCATATAAATCTGTCCAATGGGTACTTAACGTTTTAGCTTTATCAGACAAAGCCATTGGAGTATCTATATATATTGCTCTATGAATCATCAATGGAGCATCAAATTTTCCTTTTTCCAATAGCTTAACCCCATCTTCTGAAAGCTGTATCTTTGACGGGGCTTTATCTTCCTCTAAATAATTTCTTTTTATAAATCTATACAGTTGATCTAATGAGCGTTTTTCTTTATTAAGATAAAGTTCTTCATATTTTTGATCAAAATCAGCTATTAATAAACTAAAAAATTCAGCAATATTCTTTTCTAAGAGGATTTTATCATCATTATATGAAATTTTCAGATAAGAGAAAATACGTTTTTTTCTGCTCTTCATCATTTCTGCAGATAAGAAAGATATCAGTCTCAACTCGAACTGCTTAACCAAACTTATATATCTTTCTTTCAATGTGTCTATATCAACTTGATCATTTATCTGATCGATCACCTCATGATATGAGGTGAATTCATCGCTCTGACTTATCTCCCGACTAGCTCTAAACAATTTATGAAGATTTCCTCTTAATTGATTGGAGAATTCCTCATAAAGAGATTCATCAAATTTGTTCGATTCATTAATTATATAATACAACCATCTTGACAAAGTACTTTTGCCACAACCATTTTCTCCGGACAACACAGTTATTCCATTGATAGTAATATCAGCTTTCTCTATAGCATGATACCCATATAGCGAATATTTATATTTGCTCATCTGTCCTTTTTTAATTCTGTCTTTGCAAAAATAAAGGAAAAACCGATGACTACAAAGGTAAAAGGATTTATTATTTATCAAGTATCCTATATTCGAAATAGAAAGCCCTGGAAAGTTTCAAAACTTCCAGGGCTTATTTCTGCCATGTTTTTATCTCTTATTTATGCGTATCTTCCAAAATGAATTTAAGCGTTCCGGCATTTACCAATTCTTCCTGAGAAATAGTATAGCCTTTTAGCTTCTTTCCGTCGGCTGTTACTTCTTTAATATAGATGTCTTCCGGATTGTTATGCATGGATTCGATTACTAACTCACCTTTTGGATAGAATTTCTTATTCAAATCGATGGTAACCTTATTGAAGGTCGGCGAAGTCAGTACATAATCCATATCGCCGGGACAAGCCGGGTAGAATCCCATCATAGAGAAAACAGCCCAGGTTGACATGGTACCGGTATCATCATTGCCGGGAAGACCGTTCGGTGCATTATGATAGTATTTACTTAACAATTCACGAACGAGCTTCTGTGTACGCCAGGCATCACCTTTGAAATAACTGAACAGATATGGATAGGCGATATCCGGTTCGTTTGCCATATCGTAATGGCCTTCGTCGAATACCATCTGCAATTTGTCTACAAATTTCTTCTGGCCTCCCATCAGCTTAACCAGACCGGGGATATCGTGAGGAACATAGAAAGTATAGTTCCAGGCACTTCCTTCATGGAAACCGGGATTGGGTTCGAAGTTTTCACCTTGTTTAGGGTTGAAGGGAGAATAGAATGTTCCATCGGGCAGAATCGGACGAAGCGTACCGAATTCTTTACTGTAATAATGTTTATAACCCATCGAGCGGTCATAGAAGAGTTTTGCATCTTCCTTCTTTCCCAATGCTTTAGCAAACTGGGACAGGTTCCAGTCAGCTATATAATATTCCAAAGCATGGGATACGGAGTTGTCGTATTGTTCACGAAGCGGAACATATCCTTTGCTCATATAATCGTTATTGTCCGGACGAAGCAGGTTGAACTCACCCGGTGTAGTAGCTCCTTTACGCATCGCTTCGTAAGCTGTTTCTACATCGAAATCACGAAGGCCGCGCATCCAGGCATCTACTATATAAGGTATGGAAGGATCACCTTCCATCGTGAGGGTTTCGCGTCCGTATAGTTCCCACTTAGGCAACCAGCCGCTTTCCTTATACATATCGACCATGGTACGGATAATATCGAGCTGACGTTCGGGGAAAAGCAAGGTCATCAAGGTACTTACGTTACGATAGGTATCCCACAAAGAGAATACGGTGTAACGGTTTCCGGTAGTATGACCTACTTTCAGGCTTTCCATCATCGGATATTCACCGTTTACATCCTGAATAATGTTCGGATGAATCAGCAGGTGATATAAAGCGGTATAGAAAATTGTCTTGTCGTCTTTGCTACCGCCTTCTACCTTTACACGAGACAGGTCGCTGTTCCACATATTGCTGGCGGTTGTCCT
>QWCH01000969.1_pt2 | contig 47590 bp, 40 predicted proteins | sample 1972671 | NCBI WGS metagenome assembly QWCH01 (sample SAMN09866713, study PRJNA288562) | Human gut metagenome isolate term3_stool, whole genome shotgun sequencing... | isolation source: gut | host: Homo sapiens | place: USA: California
GTGTAAAATCCCTCTGAATTAGCTATCACAGCGTAGTATCAGATGGGATTTGAAATGCTGAAAAACCTTGTATTTCCAAGCATTTTTAAGCATTAGATGTCACTTCCCGATGTCGTATCGGGTCTACTCCTAAGCGGAAGGTCGGGGATTCGAGTTCCTTCTGGCGCGCCACAAACAACGCCGAAAGCCTTTGTTTTCAAGGGTTTTCGGCTTTCCTTATTTGCTGCTGTGTTTGGCTGCTTGCTAATTGCAAATCGCAGGATTTGCATTTCGTGTTCAAGACCAATCACCTTTTTCTTATTTCCACAGCTGGCATTTTGCTAATACGCACCGCATTATCGACGGCATTTTCATTCGGTTTTCAGCCCGTTTGCTAATACGGTGCGTTTTGCTAATTTGCTCTCTGCTAATAAAATCAGGTGTTATTAGCAAGCTGGACAGACTCCAAAGCCTTTTTGAGTAGTTCGGGATTGCTGGCAAGCAGGCTCGCAAGAGCTTCCGCATCAAGCGCAGGCGGAGCAGCTACGGGCGTACCTTCTGCGCTACCTTTATAGAAAGATTGCTCCATCTCATCAGCAAGGCGACGGCGATCCTCATCGAGGATGTGTGCATAGCGCTTAGTCACCATATCGGGAGAGTTCCATCCGCCATCACCCTGTACCGCTTTCAGATCGCCCTTGGAGAGCCGAAGTTTTACGCCTGTACTCGTATGCCGTAAGCTGTGAAACACGACATTATCGACATTGATCGTCGGGTCGTTCAGGCCAATAAGGACTTCCTTGAATCGTTTATTCAGATGCTCGGTCATAATCGGACGGCCATTGGCTTGGCAGATAATCAGACCATAATCCATATAACCGTCGTCGCCAAGCTCCAGTTTCAGCTTCATTTGCATCTCTCTGAGCTTTTCGAGCTTCTTTGCAACGGTTTCAGGGATGTAGACGGTACGAATACTGCCCTCCGTTTTCGGCTGCTTTAAGACAATCACCGTCCGTGTGCCTGGATAGAGGTTTGGAAAGCGGAAAAGGATGTCCATTTTGGGCAGTTTTTCAATCAGTTTCTTATCAACACGGTCAATCACACGGTCGATGTATAGTACCTGATCACTCCGGCTAAAGCGCTCCCACTGCGTTCCGCCGACCTCGCCGCCGCGCATACAACAAGCAAATGCCAGCTGTATCGCACAGTGCATCACATATAAGTCGTAGATGTCGGTGCGGTCAGTAAAGTCCAACACTCTTTGCAGTTGTTCGGGAGTCAAGGCATCCCGTTTAGCCTCCTTGTGCTCCGGCAGTGTCGCATCCAAAAATGGATTTTTTGCAATGTACTCCCACTTTTTTGCCTGATTGAAAGCACATCGCAGAACCTTGTGGATGTCATGAATGGTTGAAGGGCTGATATGCTCCCGTTTTGGTTTGCCCATATTGGTTGCCGGCTCTGCTTCGTTCAGCAGAAAATGATAAAAGTCATCGACGGTCTTGGTGCGGATGCTGCGAAGTTTTTTGTCGCCCCAATAGGGATGGACATAATTTTCGAGCAAGCCGACATTTCCGTCATAGGTTGAAGCCACCCATTTTTTCTCACCGTATTTCTCGATGAACTCATACAAGAACTCGCTTACGGTAATGTCATTGTGATCCACATGGGTGTTCTGTTCTTTCTCATATTCAATCGTTGCTTTGCGGGATTTGGCTGCCGAATAGCTCAGCCCCGATTCCCAGACTTGATGACGATTTGAACCCTCGCCCTCATAATAAACGACAGAATATGTTTTACCTCTCTTTACGATTGAAGCCATATCAAATACCTCCGTTATCAGTGATATTGTCAAGCCACTCATCGAAAGAGCGTTTTGAAATTCTTATGGTTCTGCCGATACGGACGATTTTGAACTCTCCCGAATTGCACAGTTCATATGCTTTTCTGCGCCCGATATTCAGTATGGAGCGTATCTCATCGACAGAGTATGTCCGTTTTCCGACAGAGTATTTCGGTACAATCTGTTCCAACCACATAACTCCTTTCTCACAAGCGACTTGATTGTACCTGCTTGTCCTGTAAGACAAGAAGATTATATCACTCGAAAAGCGGAGCGTCACTTGTGCAAATTCAGCTTTCCAGATAAAACATCTGCTATTTGCGGACAATCTCATAATCCAGACCTTTTCTGCTGTTGCAGTAGGTGCAAGTGTCTTTTGCCGTTTGGTGCGGGTCGATCCTGCGCAAATAATAAGCACCCGTGCCGTAGAAATTGTCGACGCAGGTGCTGCAAAGGCAGAGGATCAGTTTTTTCGGGACGCTTTCAATCAGACCGATGCTGACCGCCAGCGCATGATTGATGCCGCAAATGTGCTTTTCGGACAGATGCCCAATGAAGTTGCCCAAGCGGCGCTTATCGACGGTGCGCAGCTGTTCCAGCAGGACGATAGAGGGCAGCTCCAAGCCGTCCTCGGCGTCGATGTAGTAGTGGGTAGGAAGTTTGGCTTTCACGCCGGTTTTGCTTGTAATGGAAGCGATAATGACCGTGGGGCTGTGTTTGTTCCCGACATTATTCTGAATGATCACGACGGGACGGTAGCCCTCCTGCTCAGAGCCGATGCCCCGGCCCAGATCAGCGTAATACATATCGCCGCGCAAATATGTGTGGTTCATTCTGTGATGACCTCCTTTGTGTATTTAGGCGTTTCCGCCTATGTAGAGGTCAAGCGGCAGAACAGAATTGAGGTTGGTGAGAGATAAAACATTCTCTGTTTCGTCTGACCCGTCCCGCCGCTTGACCGTAGTATTTTGAAGAAAATCTATTTGTCCTCGACACCCCGATTTCCTATTGGGAAGTCATCAAGCGGCCGATGGCTGTCGGCTCCACGGGGATTTCACCCTCACGAGGTTCTCTCATGACCGCCCCCATTGCCTGCGACGGCTTCACGGTCGAAATGCCGCTTATCACGCTCGGACTGTGGCTGGACGGGAGTATCGTTAGCCCTATTGCCGGTCGTCGCTGGGGCGGGAGCCACCCGCCCGTGATAGCCGACTGCATATCGCTCCCCGCAGTGCGGATTGTGGCGCAGCCGCTAATGTGGCTCATGCTTTCGCAATGGCAATAGGAATGTGCTTGATGAATGGGTATTCGGTTGTCAAAGGCCATCCCTGCTTGCCGAAAAGGAAAACAGGCAGAGAGTTTTCGTACCTCTCCACCTGTTTCCTCACTTAAAGGCTATTTTTCAACCACCTATTCCAAAAAATTTTTTCAATCTTTTTTCGGCGGCCGCAACCGATTTTGCAACGGCCTGAAAAGTGCATCCCTCCATTCCTGCGATCTGCTCATAGGTCAAGCCTTGAAAATAGTAGAGGATCAACCTCCGCTTTTGTATTTCGGGCAGTTCGGAGATCGCTCTATGTAACTGCGCATATTCCATGCTCTGCAAAGCGCTTTCTTCGACCGTCGCCGGACGATGCACGGCCCGGTCATACAACGATGCCTCCGTAAGCTCCGATTGCTCATAGTGGCGATCCACTTCGTTCAGATAGGAGAGGTCGTCCAGCTCAAAGGAATCAAACAACGCAAACACGGCAGCGCTGATCTCAAAATGATGCCGATTGCCTTGTCCGTCCGAAAAGGTCAGCCAGTGGCGGCCGTCCCCGGTCGTGCCGATGGTATAGGGATTGTATTTGTCCTTCCTTCGTTTCGGATGGTTTCCATCCATGATATTTTCCTCCGTTTCGATTTGAATTTTGAAAATCCAAATCGTGCGGAGGACTGCGGCAGCCTACGCTGCAGACCGAAAAGCGCAGACATAGGAAAATGCATCTGCAGAAAGCGAAGGCCTGCAAAACAAGTGAGTATAATCTATATGGGGTGGCTGTTTTTACTACATATTTCATTGCTCGGAGAGCGCTTTTTGAGGAACTCACCATTCGCAACGCAGGCTATAGAATGAAATAAAATTTGCTACTTTTTACAGGGAAGGCGGTTTGCAAACAAATAAACACAAAAAATCCCTCCAATCTAAAAAACTCAGATTGGAGGGATATACGCGCAGTGAATCAGCCCGCCAACATTCGTTTTTTTATTTGGCGGGATATATGATTTCGTATTTGTTGCATCGCTTATTTGCCGATACTTGTACAGTTGACATGAATGGCGCTGCTATAACAATTACTTACTATAATGAAGCTCCATTAACAAAAGTCAAGCCCAAAAACAAAAAAACATGCGAACATCATAGCGGAGAGAAGGAGATCATTTTTCATGGTCATCTTTTGGAATTATATTTTCTAATAAATTCTATCAAAAATATAAAAACAGTATTGACAGAGGAAAACGGGTTTGTCATAATTACACCAATACGTTTCATTTTTTTACAGAAACGTACAAAATTTTACTTTGTGGGGTAAAGAACCATGAAAGAAGGCGTAAAGAAGAGCATATCCCTCATCCTTGTGCTGACGCTGCTGGTGCAGCTGCTGCCGGTGGTGGCATTCGGTGTCGGCGACGAAACAAACGATCTGGACATCAGTACAGACAGCGAAACGGTGTCCATGAAAGACGACGATGCGGAGATCGTCGGCGAGGAGGACGCGCTGCGCGAGGAATCCGTCAAGCATTTCCGGTTGCGGGACGGGGGCTACATGCTGGTGGAGTACGAAACGGCAGTGCACTACCAGACGGCGGACGGGTCCTGGGAGGAGATCGACAACACACTGCAGAAAACCGGTCAGCAGTATGTTGCCAAGGCGGGAGACATGACGCGGAAATTTGCCGCGTCGCTCGACAGCGGCTTCCTGTTCGAGACGGCGTATCAGGGGCAGAGCGTGTCGATGTCGCTGGCGCGGCGCAGCAGCCGCGACGTTGTGGCGGTCGCGCCGGACGTTCCGGCAGCGGAGGAAACGGCAGCCCCCGAAGAAACAGCGGTGCCGGAGACTGCCGACCAGCCGCAGGAGGCGGAGCAGACGGAGGCAGACCAGACGCAGGAGCCCGCGGAAGCCGCGGCGGAGACGGATGTGCCGCAGCAGGAGACGGCAGAGGAGCTGCCGCTGCTGGACGACGCGGCGTATACGCTGGTCACGTCCACGGCGGCGGCCAGGATGGAAAACCCGGGGGCCAAAATGCGCACCTTCAGCAAGCTGGCGGAGAAAGACAAGATCCAGCCGCAGAAAATCCGCTCCAGCGTTGCGTTCGACAACGTGATGGACGGTGTCAGCCTGCTGTACCAGAACTATGGATATAACGTAAAAGAGAGCATCATCATCGAGAAGCCGCAGGAACAGTATGCCTACTCGTTTGTGCTGAACCTGCAGGGCCTGACGCCGACGCTTGAGGCCGACGGCTCTGTGCTGCTGCGCGGTGCCGACGGCGAGCCGGTCTACGAGATCCCGGCACCGTATCTGGCGGATGCCGACGGCGCAACGTCACTGGAGGACGCCGCCTACAAGCTCGAGCGCATCTCGGGCGGTTATCTGCTGACCGTGGAGGCGGACCCGGAGTGGATGAACGCGCCGGAGCGTGCCTACCCCGTGACGCTCGACCCGACGATCCTGCTGCACAACAAGGGCAACGTTCTGACGACGTTCATCCGGTCGGCATGGCCGGGGTCTGTTGCCCCGAATTCTGCAGATCAATTTGTCGGGTATAGGGCAAACGAAGGATATGATGCCTGTAATATTTATGTTCAGTTTGCAAACCTGCCGGAGATTCCGCAAAATTGTGTTCCAATTAGCGCGCAATTGGCAATGTATAACGCCGGCTTTTTCACATCCGATGGTGTAGGCTGTGCGGCTCCGGATGGATCATTGACGGTGGAAGCGCATGAATGGCCCGCTGCGGTCAGCGATGTTTCCGGTCTGACTTGGTATCTGGTCCATTTTGGCTCTACACCTGTTAACGAAGAAACCATTGACTACCAAAAATTAAGTAAGAAAACTCTTGGGGAATACGTCACATGGGACATCACGCGCACAGTCATGCAGTGGTACCAGAAGCAGAACGAAGGCGACACGAGCGGCGGGCGCGGCGTACTCCTCGAGGGAATTGACGGTAGTGAGAATTATCGCGTAGCGAACCTGATCGGCAGCGGATACCACGACTACAGCCCGTATTTTGCGGTGTACTACCGCAATCCGGTCGGTCTGGAGAGCTATTATACCTATCAGGAGGCATCGGCGGGAAAAGCCGGAGATCTTTCTATCCATAATTTTACGAACCAGTTCACGCTCGACCGTGCGGATGTCTCCCTCTCGCTGGAGCCGGCATCCTATGCGCTGCGCCACATCTATAATAGCGCCACCTCCGGCATCGAATTTTCCAATAACGAGGCGGGCGGTATTCACACCTGTGACTACACGTCCATGCAAGTCGGCGTCGGCTGGAAGCTCTCTGCGCAGCAGACGGTGGTGGAGTGCAAGGTCGGCGACGAGACGTATCTGGTCTACAACGACGAGGACGGCACCGAGCATTACTTCAGAAAGACGGCAACCAACACCTATGAGGACGAGGACGGCCTCAGCCTGAAGATCGTCAAGTCCACCAGCGGCGGCAATACGATCTATACCATGACGGATATGGACAAGTACCACACGTGGGTGTTCCACAACGGCTACCTGATCTCCGTTACGGACAACAACAGCAACACGATCTATTTCGCCTACAACGCAGCGTACAGCAGCGGCGGCAGCGCGTGGAAGCCGGTCAAGGGTTCTGCCAGCAACCGGCTCGTGCAGATCGTCATGGACATCAACAGCGGCAACAATGAAAAGTCAAGAACGCTCCAGACGGTCGCAAACCTGACCTACAGCGGCGACCGGCTCTCCAGCGTGACGGACTACGCCGGTCGCAGCACGAACTACAGCTACGACTCCGGCGGTCACCTGACGCAGGTGACCTATGCGGACGGCACGTCCGTGTCCTACGCGTATAACGGCAGCGGCGGCCGTCTGTCGACGCTGTATGATGCCGAGAGCCAGTACGGACTGGACATTACCTACACCTACAATCTCGGCGTCGTGTCCACGTTCCGCGTGCAGGAATTTGCCAACACCTCGGGGGCGAAGCAGACCGGCAGCGCCTTCCATGCCTACCGCAACGGCATCCACCAGACGTCGTACCGCTTCTACGGGCCGGACCATACCCGGGACACGGCCGACGACACGGTCATGACCTGCGTGCTCGACCATTTTGGTAAGACGATCTGCACCTATGACAGCAACACGGACTACTCAGAGATCATCGGTGCCAGCGCCGCCAACTATACGGACAACAGCGGCACCAGCAAAACGAACAACCGCCTGACCGGCGCGGCGGCTATGGGCATATCGTCGTTCAACATGCTGTCCAACTCCGGATTGGAGACCTGCACAGGCAACGCTGCGGACAACTGGGCGCAGCTTTCATTCAGCACGTCTGCCTCGGCGGGTACACAGTCCGGAAACAAGGCGCGCCTTGGCAACGCCTCAATTAAAACCACGGCGCGCGGCAGCGGCATGTATCAGGAAGCCACCCTGCAGGCAGGCACAACGTACACCTTCTCAGGCTATGTGAACACATGCGACATGACCGCGTTTGATTCCAACGGCAGCGTGTATCTTGCGGCACTCACGGCCGATCAGATCGCGGATCTGTCGCAGGCGTGTGCCTCGCCGTGGAAAAGCGAACAGGTGAACTACAAAACGGATGCCTCGATCAACCGCGGCTGGGAGAAGATCAGCGTGACGTTCACGCCGGAGACGTCGGGCACATACTACATGGCGTTCCTGCAGGATCGAGCGGACGGCACGGCCTGTTGCGACGACCTGCTGCTGGAAGAGAGCGAGGCCGCCTCCGAGATCAACCTGGTGCAAAATGGCAGATTTGCGTGGCTCGTCAACGGGAAACCGGAAGGCTGGGTCCCAAACAGCTACACGATCAGCGATGAGCACCCGTTCGGCCAGTCGCTGAGCAAATCCATACGTGTCAGCAACACGATGAACGGCTACGCGCGCACGCACCAGGTCATCCCGCTCAATCTCCTGGCAGATGAGGCGACGTTCCTGCTCTCCGGCTGGGGCAAGGCAAACTCCGTCGGCGGCACGGCCCGCAAGCATGAGGACGGCGACGAGCGGTATTTTGGCCTTGTCGCGGAGATTGCCTACACCGACGGCACGACCGAAAACCAGTACGTGAGTTTCAACGGGGACTACGCGGACTGGCAGTTTGCATCGGGCGTCATCGTGCCGGGCAAGCGCGACGAGAGGGTAAAAGAGATCACGGTGCGCTGCGCCTATGACTACAACGCCAACGACGCGTACTTCACGAACATCAGCCTCGTGCTCGAACCGGCGGAGACCTACAGCTACGACAGCAAGGGCAACCCCATCGCGGCAACGGACGGCAGCGCCAAGACGGCCAGCGAGTTCTTCGCCGACTCCCAGCGCCTCAAGAGCTACACCACGCCCGGCGGCGCAAAGCACACGCTGGGGTACGACGCAAGCAACAACCTGCAGGAGGATACGCTGGCCGGCCTGACGAATTACACCTACCACAACGGTTCCGGCAGCCCCACGACGAGCATGACGCGCAAGGGTTACAGCGGAGATTACCTCAAGTCCCAAAATATCTACGACAGTACCGGCTGTTTCCGCACGGCATCCGAGGATGCTAACGGTGTCACGACGCAGTATGGCTACGATGCCGGCACCGCGCACCTGCTTTCGACGACGGCGGCCAACGGTACGCGGCAGGACTACCACTACTACAACAACTCCGACCGTGTGGATTTCACGTACATCGACGGCAAAGCCTCCATGGAGTACGTCTACACGCAAGGGCAGATCTCGGATCTCATCCGCAAGGCGTACCTAGGCACGACGGGCTTCTGGCAGCACTACCTGCTGGGCTACGACGCCTTCGGCAACATGACGCGCGTGCAGATCTGCGCCTCAAGCGCGGAGCGAGAGGGGTATACCGCGCCCGTCACCCTCGCGTCGTATACATATGAGGGCAACGTCAATAACGGCCGGCTGGCCACGATGACCTACGGCAACGGCGACAGTGTCAGCTACACCTATGACGCGTTTGACAGGCAGCGCACCGCCGCGTATAATGACGGTACAACATACCACTACGACTACAGCGGCGACAACGACCTTGCGCGGCAGTACGTCACGGACGGCAGCGGCGCGGTCACGGAGCAGTACAGCTACCAGTATGACAGCCTCGGCCGGCTCATCCATTCGCGCCAGTCGACGGGCGGCGGCACACTCGTGCAGCTCACGCAGCACATGTACGACAATGCAAACCGGCTCACATCGCAGTCGTGGCAGTTCGGCACGGGCCTGTACCACCAGCAGTATTCCTACACCGGCGTCAAGGCCGACGGCGCGACCGACAGCTCGGTCGACGGTACGATCAGCGCTATCACGACCACGGTTCCGGGCCGGAGCGCCATCACGTCTAAGTACGAGTACAATGACCTCCGCCAGCTTGAGAAAAAGACGGTCACGGTGCCCGACCAGAACGGGACGCAGACCAAGGTCTATGACCGCACCTATACCTATGCGGTCATCGCGGAGGATGACGGCTGCAACCGGATGGGTACGCGTCTGGCGAGCACGGGCTACACGTTCGGCTCGAACAGCCGCAGCTTCACCTATACCTACGATGACTCCGGCAACATCACCAAGGTCGTGACCGCAGGCACGAAGGTGCCCAAGGCGGCCACATTGAAGGAGTATGGCTACGACGCGCAGGGCCAGCTGGTGTCTGAGAAAAACGGCAGCGGCACGACCTTCGGCTATGCCTACGACACGGCGGGCAACATCCGCAGCATCACGAAGGACGGCACGGTCACGAAGTCCTTTGGCTACACGAATCCCTCGTGGCCGGACCTGCTCACGAGCGTGACGGCAAACGGCACGACCAAGGATGTCCTGTATGAGGGGCAGTCGCAGACGAGCGACCTCCCATCCTCCGGCAACCCCATCACGTACTACAACGGCAAGGACTATACCTTCACGTGGACGAAGGGCCGCCAGCTCGCCTCCGCAACGGTGGACGGCAAGCAGGTCTCCTATACCTACGACATGTCCGGTGTCCGCAGCGGCAAGCAGGTCTACACGACCTCCAACCAGCGCACGACGACCTATACCTATACCACGCTCTCCGGCAAGGTCATGCGCCAGCAGTGGGAGACGCGCAACAGCGACGATACGGTTTACCAGGCGATGCAGTCCCTCGAGTTCGTGTACGACGACGGCAACCAGCCGTTCGCCATGATCTACAAGCACGGCCAGACAACGGAGCTCTACTACTACGTCCTCAACGCGCAGGGCGATGTCATCGCGCTGCTGAACGCGGACGGCACCCTCGCCGCGTCCTACAACTACGGCGCGTGGGGCAACTATTCCGTGCACGATGACAAAGGTGCGAAGATTACGAAGGCCAGCTTCATCGGGCACATCAACCCGCTGCGCTACCGTGGCTATTATTACGACCGCGAAACGCGTCTCTACTACCTCCAGAGCCGGTACTACGACTTTGCCAACTGCCGGTTCATTAATGCGGATGGGTTGCTTGGAATTACCACTTTCCTTGGATGCAATTTGTTTTCCTATTGCAATAATAATCCAATAAATTGCGTGGATCCCTTAGGAACTATGGCTGCCGAAGCGATTACTGCTGCAACTAATTTTTGGAATCCTGTTGGATGGGTTGCAGCAACAGTTCTTGGTATTGAAATACTGGTAACGGGAATAGCTATAATTGGCGCAGGGATGGATTATTTAGAGAGCCGTAGGAATAGCTCAGGTTCTAACTCGAAGGCCGACCCAAAACCATCATCCAATAAAAACCCTAGCAAAAATGATAGTCGAAAGTCAAAGAAGACTTCCAAACAGACCGGAAAAGAAAGGGCCACAGATAAGCCTAGTTATGTAAACAAAGGAATGGTGGATCGCTCTTTGTCTGCACAACAAAATGCAAAGGATATTTTAAACAACCAGTTTGGCCCCGGAAATTGGAACAAAGGGCCTGGTAGCGATTTTAACAAAATTGTGAAATGGATCAATAGAAGTGGGTTGTTTGTGTGGTCTTTAGGAAATACAGATCGGTTACAAGCAGATGAAAATGGAGATTATTTCATTTTCCTTTATTCGGAGGGGATAATGTCATGAAGATTTATGAACTGGTACATATGCATAGAGCGGAAGTGCTATCAGATGGTCGTTTTCACTGCGGAGACATTGCAATCCTTGGCTTTTTTAAATCATTAGATGAGGTTTCTACAACAATTAAGTTCTATAAAAACATTGAGGGCTTCCGGAATTATCCTAATGGATTTGTTGTCTTTGAGCACGAAATAGAGGGAGATGAGGCAAGCATCTACGTTGCATTTTTTTACATGCATGATGAAGAATATGAATTTGAATACAGCCGGGATCTCGGTATATTCACATGTGAGAGCGACGCTTGTCATGCTATAAAAAACTTTCGGCAGAACAACCTGATAAATTGGGATAATGACAAACTAGTAGCGGAATCCGGTGTAGATAAATATGTTCTTGGTGAGATGAACTGCACAGATGGTTTCGAGTTTTGAGCATGAGTATTAAAAAATACGGATAAAATTTTGCGAGAGATTTGCAAAATAGTAATTCGTTGCGGGCGGTGCTGATGCACCGCCCGCGTTTTGTTCCTCTTGGTGGGGGTGCGTTCGCGCCAAGAAAAATGAACAAATGCCATCATATATGGTTTTTCGTGCTCTTTTTTATCTATTCCGGAATACCGTAGCCTAAAATTTCGTAGTATCCCACCGGATATTGGCGCTGTCGGCAGCTGTCGCCGGAATTGCCCTCGATGGTGTAGACAATGCCGTTTTCGCATTTCTCCACGATGCCGACATGATCGGACTGCCCGTCCTGCGGACCGGATGAGCCCTTGTTGTCCCAATCGAAGAAAATGATCTGACCGGCAGACGGCTCAAAGCTGCCGTCCTGCCATTGTCCACGGTCCTTGAACCACTGCACCCCATTGACACAGCCTGCGAACTTCGGAATAACGCCGCTGTCGATATAGCCGCACTCATTCGCACACCAAGATACAAAGCAGGCGCACCACTCCACACGGGAGTTAAATCCATACCATGACCAATAGGGCTGACCGCCTACATTGCCGATCTGCGACAAGGCCACCGTGACGATAGCATCGTCCCCGGAGTAAATGCCGTAAAGGACGGCTGACCACATACTACGGTTTTCCTCGACAAGCAATTCAGAGAGCTGCTGCCGCTGATCGGCGTTGAAGTTGAAACGGTCTGCCATTTCTTCGGCGGTCTTGTGGCTGACCGTAATATAAAGGTAGGTGTGTGTGACCGTTGTAATGGTTTCTACAATGTTCCCGTGGCCGTCATCGGTTTCGGTGATAATCTTTCCGGGCTTTCTCTCAATGTGAGAAGATATTTCATTCATCTGCCAGAAAATATCTTTGAGGATGGCTTTCTTGGCATCGTCCACCGTGGCGACCTCCTGCGGATCGTTGGGGTCGGTGGTGGTTTTCACCGCATACACGGCCAGCACCTCCGGCCAGACGGCACGGGAGCCGGACATCTCCAGCTCATCATAGGTGAGATTTGCCCTTGCGGTATCGATCTGCGACTGATAGTCGGCGTTAATTTCCTGCACAGCCTGCCGCATAGTTTGCCCCGTGCCGCTGCCCTCGCCGGAGAAGAAGATGCCGAAACAAGAGCCGACGATCAGCCCGATCAGGCAGACTACGATGATGACGGTGACAGAGACCCATCCACCGGCGGCGATAGCTGCGGCCAAGGCCTTCGCTTTGGCAATTACGGCTTTAACAGCGGTAGTAGTAGCCTTGACAGCCGTCTTCCTTGTGGAACTAGCAAACGCCTGCCTACTGCGGCTATTTGCTTTGATGGTGTTATGCACCGGCTTCTTTGGTAAATCCGCCTTTCTCAGCTGAAAGTGCTCTTTTGCCTTGGAGATGTTTTGCTTGGTGACCTTTACACCCTTGCGGCCGGCCTTATCCAGCCCATGAACAGCTTCGTGCGCCGCCGTTTCCGTTCCAGTCAAAGTGCGGTCGGCGGCGTATTCTTCGGGAGAGGATTCCGCCGCAAAAATGCCGTGCTCCGCCTTGTCCTTGGTGCGGACATAGGCATCCTTCATCCGCTCGGCGGCCACCGCCGATTTGTCGATTGCCTTTACCGTTCCCTTGACCACATCCCGTATCTTGATGTCAGGCATTGCTGCCCACCTCCGCAAAGGGCGCGGCAATTCGCTTGGCGACAACGACCATACGCCCGTTTTTGCGACTGTATTCACAGGTGGAGAGGGTGATCAGTTTATCGCCGTATTTCGCCGTTACACCGGTGTCGTAGAGGGAAAGCGCCTTGCATTGGACGATATAATCACCAAAGTCCTCCGCCGACTCCGCACAGATGAAATGATAATACTTGAAACCCCGTTCGGAATAGGCAACGGTCTTGAACACCGCCACGATCTCATATTCACTAAAGCCGGACAGCGTATCAAAGCGGATGGTCTTGTGCTCTCTATAAAAGTCCTCGTTTTCATACTTGCAGAGATCGGCAAACATCGTCCCGTTGTTCATGTGATGGCTGTAGATCACGCAGTTGTCGGACCGCGCAAGGTCGCAGTTTTCCTGCACATAGGGCACGCCGTAATCGCTGTACTGCTTGTCAAAACCCCGTTTTAGATAGAAATTCGGCTTGTCCACGGTCTGCATCACGGGATAGTCGATGTTTGTGCCGGGAATGGAGAGCCAGCCCACAAAGTCACTGTTCTGTTCCTGCACCACCCTATACCTTTCAAATGCCGTCAGCTCCGGCAGCGGCTCGGTTTCCACCAGCGCGGCGACCTGTTCAAAGGCTTCGGTGGCCTGTTTTCCGTCCGCATACTGCCGACAGAGCATGATGCCGGAGAAAAGGAAAAGGGCGGCACATACGGCCGCCCCGATCATCAGATATTTGCTTTTCATATATGGCCTCCTTTAAGATGCGTTTCCGCTGCCGAACACACCCTCGCCGGGGCGCGTCGTCATCAAGCGGTAAAGCTCGGTATCTTTGGGAAAACGGTTGATAAACGGCACCAGCGCCGAGCCGTATTTGATCAGCCCGCAGCCTGCGTCGGCGTTGGTGACATAGCTCATTTGCTCGTCGGAGATGTTCAGGAGCTTCGAGAGCTTGGCACGGTCGGAAAACGCCTGATTGAGCATAACCACGAACTCGGAGTTGGAGAGCATGGTGCTCGCCTGCACGGAATCCAGCAGGTATTCCACATTCTGCGTGATGGCGGTGGGATAGCCGTTGCGCTTACGGAACTGCCGCCATGCAGAGTTGAAGAAAATGCCGCTCTGCTCATTTTCAAAAACGACATGAAATTCGTCGATGAAGATGTGGGTGCGCTTGCCCTTCTTCCAGTTAAGGGTGACACGGTTGAGAATGGTGTCGGTGATCACCAGCAGTCCCGTCGGCTTCAACTGCTCACCAAGGCCGTGAATATCGAATACGACGATGCGCTTGTCAAGATCAACGGTGCTTTCGTGACCGAAAATATCCAGTGAGCCGGTGGTGAACAGCTCCAGCGACAAGGCGATCTCCTTTGCCTTTTCTTCGGGCTGTTCCAGCAGCTTGTTTCGCAGGTCGCAGAGCGTAGCGGGCTTGCCCGTCCGCTCGGCATCCTGATACACCAGCGCCGTGCAGCGGTCGATGATGGATTTCTGCTGTGGGCCGACACCGGCCTTGTCGATCTGCTCCACAAGGGACATGATGAACTGCGATTTTTCCACGATGGGGTTGTTCTCGCCGTAGCCGTCCACCATATACATGGCGTTCAAACGGTCTTTGCCGCCTGCCGCCATATGAATGACGGTCGTCGTTTCCTTGCCCAGAGCCGCCGCCAGCGCACCAAATTCGTTTTCGGGATCGCAGATCAGCACATCATCGGTGGTGTCGAGAATGAGAAAAGCGATCAACTCCTTGGCGCTGAACGATTTGCCCGAACCGGGCACACCCAGCAGGAACGCCGACTGGTTCAGAAGATTGGCCTTGTTGCATATAATGAGGTTGTGGGAGATGGCGTTTTCTCCGAAGTAAATGCCGCCCTTGTCCTGCACTTCCTGCACCTTAAATGGCATGAACACCGCAAGGCTCTCAGTGGTGAGGGTGCGAAACGCATTGATCCTCCGTGTGCCGATGGGGAGAACAGTGTTCAGCCCGTCGAACTGCTGGAATTTCAGCACGGCGAGCTGGCACATATGCTTTCGTGCCACAGCAAGTACCGTTTCGGTGTCGCTGTCGAGCTGTTTTTTGTCGTCGGCGGTAATGACCATCGTAATGACCGCCAGCATCATCCGTTGATCCCTCGTGGTCAGGTCGTCCAGAAATTCCTTGCTCTCCTTGCGTTGGAGCTCCATATCATAGGGGACGACGGCGGAGAAATTGTTGTTGGCATTCTGCCTGCGCTGCCAGTTGGTAATGTTGGTTTCGATACCGAGCAGACGGTTCTCCACCTCCCGCACGGCCTCGTCGGTGGGGATCGGCACAACATCGATCGACAGCATCATATTTCGGTTGAAATCGGTCAGCTCCGTGACCATGCTGTCTTTGATATACGAGGCGTAGTCCTTCAAAAACAAGACCCGGCAGTATTTCTCGCCCAGCTTCAAACAGTCGCTGCTTTTCTCCATCGAGTTAGGGCAGATATAGTCCTTGAAATCGTGTCCCTTACGCATCATGTCCTGTGGGTCGAAGTGAAACGCCGCTTCTTCACCCTGACGGTAGAAGTCGTGGAGCACCCGCAGCTTTTCGGCGGCATCCAGCTCGGTACACTTGGAGCCGAGGGTGGCAAAATGGGCAATCAAGTCAGCGCCGATCCGGGCAAAGTAGGTACGGGCTTCTTCAATGTCCTTTTTGCAGACCGACACCGTGATATATTTTTCCTGAATGATGCCGTTGACGCCGGTAGCCTTGTCAAGCAGCATTTGATTGTATTCCCTGCGGTACACATCGCAGGCATCGCCCCGCATGGGCATCAAGATCGACTGCTCGAAATTTGCCCGGTTCAGCCTGCGATTGTTGATGGTGATCTTTGTCGTCGCCCCGGAATCCAGACTGTTCAGCAGCTCCGAATAGGCAAGAAACATCTGCTCCTTGTCCTCACGGCTTGCCACGAGGTAGTTGATGTCGGTGAACTGATAGGTCTTGGAAAAGCGGCTGCCCACCTGAAAAATGCCGTCCTTCCAGATACGGCGGACGGGGATCACATCCTGCACCTTGCGGGGCACGGTGTACCGCTCCTTGTCCTGTTTCAGCAGGTTTTTCAGCGTCTTGATCATGATTTTCCTCCCTCCAATTTGCCTTTGAGCGCTTCATAGTAGAGGTTCGATGCCTCAAAGCGAAGCGCTTTCGGCTCTAACAGCTCCGAGCGCAGCCACGCCCAGAGGAATTGCTCGGCGGTCATACCGTGGTAAGTGATAAAGCCTAGCGCCGCAAAGGGTGCGGCACCGAGAATACACATCCAACTGACGGTTTCCGTCCCGAAGTGGGGTTTTAGCAAAAAGTGCAGCCCCACGGCGACGAGGATCGCCAAGACAGAAAAAACGAACTGCCGCATGGACAGCCCGAAAAACATGGATTCCGTATAGTTGCGAATCTCCCGATTGATTTTCACTTCCAAAATTCTTCCTCCTTACAGTCCCATCATTTCACGCACAACACGGTCTGCCATTTTGACGGCGCCGACAAGCACCAGCATATTGAAGATCAGCTCACCCACATACGACCACACCTGCGTGACCGCCGCAGCGTCGGGATCAACAACGGGCGGGCTGGATGCAAACAGCGAGAAGATGATGCAGGCCAGAACGATGATCGCACCCTCCAAGCAGACGGCGGCATAACTCTTGATAAAGCTCTTGCCGATGTTCTGTGACGGTTCGCCCGCAAAGGTCGAGAGCGGGACCGGCGCAATGGCCGTATAGAGATAGAGTTTGAAAAACCTGCCGTACACGGTCATGATCATGATAAACGACAAGACCGTGATAAACAGCCCGCCGATCAAGGTCACTGCCCACAATGGGATGCTTTCAAAAAAGCCGCAGTCCTCTACGGCGGTCACGATCTCGGCAGGCAGCACGGTTTCCTGCGCCGCGCCAAAACCTGCGGCGTTCATGATGGTGGAGATCAGCCCCTGCACGATGTTGAACAGAGCGGTCATCAGTTCTAAGCCGTATGTGACGGCGGCTTTGGCAAGGGCGAAGCGGATAAACACTTTGAGGGCGTGCTCCGGCCGTTTCAACTCCGCAAAGGAGCCGCAGGTTTTCATCACACCCACCACAAAGAACAAAACAAGCAGCGCAAGGCCGATGGCCTGCACCGCACCGTGGATGCCGACGATCACATTCCAGATCGTGCCGCCCTTGAACTGTTCCGGTGACTGCGTAATGAGTTGCCATATCTCCGCCAGCTTTTCGTTCCATGTTTCAAGTGCGTTTTCGAGGTTCTGGACGATCCAGTTATCACTCACATTCATTTCTCCTTTCCGGCAAATAGGGGCAGGCCAAAGCGACCTGCCCCGTGCACCGTATCATTTATCTGCTGTCCCGGTCGGGCGAACTGCGAATCACGCCGTACACATCGTCTACAAAGTAGCGCCCGGCAAAGGGATTGAATATGGCGTGGCACTTTACGCCGTTGTATTCGGCAAGGTAGTCGTTGTCCCCGATGCGTTTGAGAATCGTTGCCTCACCAAGCACATGGGTTTCTCCCTGTTTCAGGGAGTGGATATAACACTCGCACTTTTCCATTTTCGGCCTCCTTTCAGCCCGTGATTAGGTTGAGAATTTCTTTGGCAAAGGTGATGACGATGCCGCCCGCAAGGGTGAGAAAGCCGTTGCTGCGCTGGCTGGGGTCGTGGGACTGGAACGAAAGTCCCACCTGCACGATGCCCCAGCCGAGCAGGATCAGCCCGACCGCACGGATCAGACCGAAAATGAAATCGCTCAGGTTGTTCACGACGGCGATCGGGTCATTGGCGGCAAAGGCCGTGACGGAGAAGCCGAGCACAAGAGCGACTGACAGCACAGCGGCGCAGTAGAAACGAACGCCCTTTCTGACCTTGCCGGGCACGGGCAGCTTGTTTGAGGCCTTTTTGGTGTTCTTCATAGGTTCATCCTCCTTGAATTAAAAAAGAGCCTCTATATCCTCATCGGAAAGAAGCTCATAATCGGGTATGGGTTCATTGAATTCAAACAGCGTTTCGGCGGCAGCACCTGCAAACGAGAGCGTCGCAACGGCATTTCCCGTCCCGCCGTGTTCATAGGGGGAAGCGCCGCCGTCCTCGGTCAGCGCAATGTTCGGGTGTTTCAGAATGTCGTATTTTTCGTCCATCACTGGGCGCTCACCACGGATAAACAAAAGGGCGTAACGGTTGTCCAGCATACGCACCTCGTCCGGTGTCAGAAGATCTCTGCCGCTGATCTGATAGTTCGTGCTGTAATTGCCGTTACGCCCGGATGATTTTCCGTAGGTGTTGGTGTCGATAGTGGATTTGCCGAGATAGGATTCCGAGATCAGCTTGTGGGTCGAAGTTTCGTTGCCGCCGAGATAAAGGAACTCATCGCAGTTGCCGAGGATCGACTCCCATTCCTTTTCAAACAGCGCTTTGAGTGCCGCTACATTTTGCAGAATGATCGACACATACACATTGCGGGAGCGCATGACCGCAAGGATCTTGGAGAAATCCTCCGGCAAGCTGACATTGCTGAACTCGTCCATCAAGAAGTGAACGGGAACGGGCAGACTGCCGCCGTATTTGTGGTCGGCCAGATAGAATAGCTGCTGAAAAAGCTGGGTGTACAGGATGCTAACCAAAAAGTTAAAGCTGGTGTCATTGTCGGGGATCAGGGCAAAGAGCGCCACTTTCTTTTCACCGAGGGACGGCAGATCCAGCTCGTCCGTAGCGGTCAGCGCCGCCAGCGAGGACAGATTGAATTTCTCTAACCTCGCCGCCAGCGTGATCTGAATGGATTTCAGCGTTTTGGCGCTGCCGGAATGATAGTCCTTGTAATATTTCACGGCGATATGGTCGGGCTCCCGCATTTCCAGCCGCTCAAACAGCTCGTCCAGCGGCGAAGTGTATTCGTCACAGTCCTCCCGCACATCCGCCGCACGCAGCATCTCCATGACCATCGGGAAATTCTGCTCGTCGGGCGGCGCTTCATATTTCAGATAGAAAATGAGCGCCAGCAGGAGCATAGATGCGGCGGTGTCCCAAAATGGATCGTTGGACTGACTGCCTTTCGGCGTGGTGCTTTTGAACAGGTTGGTCACAAGCCGCTGCACATCATTGTCGTCCCGCAGGTAGACAAACGGATTGTAGCAGTGGCTTTTCTCCATATTCAGAAGATCCAGCACCCGCACCTCATAGCCCTTTTGCCGCAGCAGGTGTCCCGTGTTTCGCAGCAGCTCACCCTTCGGGTCCAGCACGGTAAAGCTCGTGTTTGCCTGACACAGATTCGGCTTTGCGAAAAACCTCGTCTTGCCTGCGCCGCTGCCGCCGACCACGACCGTATTGAGATTGCGGCAGTGCTTTCGCCCGTCCAGTCCCATACGGACATTCTGCGTGAAGATCTTGTTGCCCTCCGGCTCGGCTGCCCGGTATTTTCGGTTGACGGTTCGGGCAGAGCCCCACTTGGCCGAACCGTATTCCTCGCCACGGCGGTAATTGCGGCGAGACGATAGAATGACACCCGCCGCAAGCCCGTAAGCGCAGAGCAGAACGAGGACAGTTTTCAGACTGTCCCCGCAAAGCTCGATGTGAAACGGGTCGTTCATCACCGCGGGAAACCGGGCGACGATCTTCGGCAGACCGCCGTGGGCGGCGGGGGCAATCAGCAGTCCCAGCCACACCACGGGGAGAATACCGAACAGGCAGAGGACAAGAGGGTTATTCTCTCGCTTCATCGTTTCGGCACCTTACCTTCTTTGCGGGGGCATCGATCACCTTCAAAAGAACTTCGTCAACAATGTCGGTGGGGCGTTCTTCCTCCAGCAGATCATTCCGCATTTCATTGAGGGCATTGACCACAACGCCGTGCTCATAGCGGTCAAGAGTCAATACCCGTTTTTCCTGTTTCCCCATATTCATCGCTCCTGTTCGCTTAGGCGGGGTGCTTTGCTCTGTTCCAGCGACCGCATCATCCTTGCGGAAATATCATAGGCGGTGTCCCGGATGTCGGTCAGCTCAGCATGAATCGTCTGCGGGTCATCGGTGCGCAGAAAGTCGGCAGGCGTTTCAAAGGCATAGCCGCTCACCTCCACACCGAACTCTTTGCCAAGGATATAGGAAACGCACCGCGCCTTGAAACCGGTATTTTCTTCGGTGTATTCCTCGCCGGTCCGGTCAAGCTCCGCCTGCGCCAGCGCTTTGGACAGTCCGCAGAAAAGGTCGTTTGCCGACAAGCCACGGCGGACAAAAACGGCGTTCTGCTCACGGTCATACACGGCATCGATGCCATTCGGCAGCTCATCCACGGACTGCACCGGCGTAGGACGCTTGTAGATCAGGGCATTCAGCAGCGCCCGTGCGTCATGGGAAACCACCTGCGGCGTTCTCGTCCAGGCAGTGGTCTGCGAAATGTCATAGACCCGCTTGATGTTGTAGGACACGCCGATGCTGCCATCGTCACGGGTGTACTCGCCGTTGGACTCGACAATCTTGATGGGGCGGCCAAATTCCTGCCGCTTGATATACACGCCCTGATCCCGCCAGAAATCTTTGTCGCCCAGTCTGCGGGCGTCCGGCTTCGTGGCAAGGATCAGCAGGGCGTTGGTAGCAGAGTAGTTGCGGAAAGCCGCCTGCACATCCAGATAATCACGGAATTTGCTGCCGTCTGTGCAGATCGTCTCGGCGGTGGCATCGGCCAGAGCATAAACCTCGTCACGCTCCGCCTTTTTCTTCGCCGCCCACGCCTCCTTGTCAAATTCGTCGGTCTGCGGGACAGATTCAAAAATATCGTCAAAATTGCTCATCGGTCATCGCTCCTTTGCTTTCTTCGGTTTCTTTCGGGAGGGCTGTTTGTGGGTGGTGGTCGGCTGTTTTTTCGGCTCTTTCGCCGGGGTGGGTTCGGAAATGCCCGGCCCTGCCGCCTCTTTCTGCCTGCTCTCCCGGATTTCCCGCAATTCCTCACGGACAGAGGGGCGTTCTTCGGAAAATTTAGCAGTACCCTCGGCGGTTCTGCTTTGCTTCTCGGAGGTAGGCGCGGACGGACGGGATTTCTCCGTCTTTGCCGCCGCAGGGTTTGGGGATGCGTGCTCCTCCTTTTGGACGGGTGCGCCCAGCAGGTCATCCAGCAGGCGGTCATCTGCCGCCTTGTCGGGCTTCTCCTGCTCAGGGGCGGACGGGCCGGTTTTGTCCGCCTTGGCCTGCTCGATGTCCCGCTTGATGGAAACGGTATCGACCGTCGCCAGCTTGAACCGCTCCACGATGCGGTTGATCTTGGACGCATCCTCGGCACGCACCATAATGTCTACCATACCGTCGGCGGAACGCTCTTTCCCCCGCAGGGCGCAGTAGACAACACCGTACCGCTTGGCCTCGGTCGCAAACTGTTTCAGATGCTCCTCGCTGACGGTGAACACTTTCAGCTCCTTGCCGCTTTTGAGCATGGCAGAAAGCCGCTGGTGGCCTTTGGTTTTGTTCTTATCTCGGTTTTTCCAGACAGCATAGAACATGGCGGCAATATTCTTTGCCGCCGAGCCGGTCAGCTTCAGGGCAACTTCCGTACCCTCCAAGCTGATCCGCACGACTTGCTCCGCTGCGTCACCGGAATTGTACATGGTCGGTTTTCTCCTTTCTTTCGGGTTGCTCGTTCTCACGGACGGCTTTGATTTTCTCTTGGATCACGCCGGAACGCTCGGCAATGCTGTTACATAAAACCACCTCCTTCCGCAGTGCGGCAAGTTCTTTGGAAAGTGCGTCGATCTGCGCTTTGACCTCCGCTGCCTTTTCAAGGTCGGACTTCACCGCCGCCGTTCGCTGTAATTTATAGAGTTGCTTTCGGTCGGCGGTCAGAACTTCGATTTTTCCGTTCACCTCGTCACGGTAGCAAAAAAGCTGCTCGGCGGTATCGATCCGATGACCTACGATCAGCCTTGTTTCGGCGGTGATAGCATCCAGCTTCAGCAGATCCTCCCGCAAGAGAAAGTGCAGCCGTTTTCTGCTTTGCTGCGGGCGGTTCTTCGGGAAGATGCCCAGCAGATAGCAGTAGTGAACATACAGCGCCCGAAAGCCGGTCAGTTTCCGGGCGGTTTTCAAGCCGCCGATCAGCCTGACCCGCAGAATCTCCGGTGTTTGTTTCGGCTTTTCCCGTTCGGGGCGGCTCTGGGATAAAATGCGCCTGCGGATGCTGTTCAGAGAGTAGTCCTCACCGAAATTGCGCATCAGGCGCACGAATCGCTCCTTGCCCGGCGGTCTGACCGAAATATCCTTGCCGACCTTCACCGCATAGCCCTTTTTCCGCAGAGCGTCAAAAAACTGCCGCGCGGTCATGGACTGCCGTATCGCCTCGTCAATGTCTGCACGGATCAGCCCACGCCAAGTGGGGCGCTGTTCCTGCTCGGCACGCCATTCGCCGTATTGCTTGCCCCGGCCTTGCTGCGGGTGTTCGATCACCGACAGTCCGTATTCCCGGCAAAGCTTGTCGGAAACCGTCTGCATTTCGTGATAGTCCTTGCGTGTGCGGTGGTATTTGATGCCGTCCGCAAAGGAAACTGTGTTGACGACAAAGTGATTGTGCAGATGATTTTCTTTGTCAAGGTGGGTGGCGACGATTACCTGATAGCGGTCACCCCAGAGCCGGGTCGCCAGCTTTACGCCGATCTCATGCGCCAGCTCCGGCGTGGCCTCGCCGGGGGCAAAGGACTGATAACCGTGGTAGGCCACCGTGCCGTCCTCTTTGCCGAACCGCTTTTTTACCGCCAGCATTTCATCACGGGCGGTGGCAGGAGAGCAGTTGATGCCCGACACAAAGCGGTGGAGCGGTGCGCCGTCCTCACTGCCTGTTTCCTGCGTTTTCTCCGAATTGACGGCGTAGCGGATTACATCGGAAAGCTGCTGCCCGTCCTGTTCGGTTAGTTCCCGGTCGGCGTAGAATTTCGGGTTTGCTGTCTTTTCGGGGTTCTCCGCATAGATCACCACCTTGCCGAGCCAGCCTTTTACCCGCCAGATTGATGTCGTCGCCATAAGCGTCACTTCATCGGACGGGGCAGAATGACCGCTGCGGTGATCGTTTTGATAGCCTCGTCCAGCTTGCGGCAGTTCTCGTCGTACCGCTGCACATCCAGTGCGTTCAGGGTATGGGCTTTTGCGGCGATCTGATTGAGGTTGTTGCCGATCCCGTGCAGTTCCCGCATCATGGCGTAATAGTCGGGCGGCGGTGCGTCCTGCGGTTCAAGGCCGTTTACCAAGTGCCGAAGATACGCTTCACGGGATAGTCCGCTCTTTTTGACCTTCTTCTGAAACGCCTCGGCCTCTTTCTTGTCTAGCCAGAATTGAATGTGAACATTGCGTTTTCTCATAGGACCTCCTTGTTCAGCTCGTTTTGAATTTCCACGATCCGCTTGCCGACCGCATACACAACGGGAATCGTTACGCCGTTGCCTGCCTGCTTGTAAAGTTGGGCATCGGAATTGACGGCGGCTGCCCGGTCAAACATATCGTCCGAAAAACCTTGCAGCCTCCAGCACTCACGGGGTGTCAGCTTGCGGATGCGTCCGCAGCCGAGCGGAAGCGCGGAGCAGTTTTCAGGTTTGCTCTGATCCGCCTCTTTTGCTCGTTTGACGGACAAAGCATATTCGCAGGAATCGCAGGTGCAGAGATAAACACCGTGCTTGTCTTGCGTGTTCAGGCAGAAAACCGGTTCGCCGCACTCCTTGAAGCGCCGTCCGTTCTGCCGCTTGTTTTCCCGATCGGGGGTGAGGACGGCGCGGCAGCCATAAAAAACACCGGAGCTTTCGCCCCAGTTGCTGACCCCGATCTTGTCATAGCCTGCGATCAGGCATTTGGTGTGATCCTGCTCCAAAATTTTCGGATCGCCCCGCTTTAGCTGAATGAGCGCCGTTTCTTCGGTGCGGTCCGGGCACTCGTCGCTCATGCAGAGAACGCCGCTTTTGTCGCCGCTGTGGTTGGTGATGCCGCTGTCATACCTTGCTTTGATGCAGCGGGCGTGCTCGGTCAGCCTCGGTTCGCCTTTGCACAGATCGATGAAGTACATTCCCGTGCGTCCGGCAAAGCCGCCGCCCTCGCTCATCAGCGTGCAGCTCACGCCTGTGGGATCATAGACCCGTTTACCTTGTGTGCCGCCGATCAGTTGTATAAGAGCCTTGCCGTCGCCTGCGGTGACAGGAAATACTTTTCGTCCACCCTCGGCTCTAAAATGTCGATAAGCGACAAGGTAGATGCGTTCCCGGTTTTGCGGAACGCCGTGGAAGCGTGAATTAAGCAGTCCGTATTCGATATGATAGCCGATTTCGGCCAACGAATGGAGAACGGTCGCAAAGTCCCATCCTCGATTAACGGAGAGCAGATTTTTAACATTTTCAAGGACAAGCCATTCGGGTCGATCTTCGGCAGGCGTGCCTTTGAGGAGCCTAACGATTTCAAAAAAGAGAGAGCTTCGCTTGCCTGCAAGCCCTCGTTGCCGGCCAGATACAGAAATGTCCTGACACGGGAATCCGCCTGCCCAGAGATTGACTCTCGGCAGGTCGGCGGGCTCGGTTTTGGTGATGTCCTCGCCATACCATTCATCCTCCTTTACATCGTGGATCGCACGGTAGCTGCGGTCTGCGAATTTGTCGATCTCGCAGTGGCCTTTGCAGACCATGCCGCAAAGCTCGAAGCCCTTGCGGGAACCGCCGACACCGCTGAAAAAGTCCAAAAAGGTCATGGGTTCGTTCACCGGCTGTGACCTCCTTTCGGGTATAAAAATATCGTCCTCCGCATAGGCGGGGACGAAAGGGTTTCAGGGATTTCCCTGACAAGTGCCGTTGTGGTATCACAACGGCGATGCTTGCTGGTACAGTGCATGGCGTTCGTCCCATAGGCCGAACATTTTGCCACCGACCGAAATAACATCACCGCTCCTGCTCCGGCTGCGGACGGTACGGGATTCCAAACAGTGTGTCGTTCACTCTTGCAAGATGTTCAGGATAACGGAACATCTTGCCGTAGCGGTCGATTTGCTCGTCGGAAAGACTGTCCAGATTTTCACCCCGGCAGTCGCAGATAAAGGCGGGGCCGAAGATGAAATCCACCATCACGCCGTCGTCGTTTTTCACGCTGCGGTTCGGGCGCATCCCGTTGATTTTGCTTTCCTCATTGCAGACGATGCAGACCTGCTCCTCAAAGGGATAGAACGGTTCGATCAGACCGCCCACAACTTTCTGCATCCCTGCAAGGGACGCATCGATCTCGACCGCACGGGCGAGTTTGCCCGGTTCCAGCAGTACCACCTTGATCATCTTTTCATTTTCCATTGCAAATGCTCCTTTCGTTGCTTCCGTAATTGTCACCGTCAGCCCGTACTCGTCCTCCAGCGCAAGCAGTAGCTTTTTCAGCGCCTCACGGCTCTTGATGCGGGGAATATCCAGCACCGAGGGAGGAACACACAACGCTTCCGCCAGCGTACAGAGCAGAGCGTATTTCGGCGTTCTTGCGCCGGATTCATACTGTGCGATGCGGATGTCAGCGGTTTCGGGCGGAAAGCCTGCGGCGATGCCCAGCGCCTTTTGCGTCATGCCCCGCAGCATACGATAGTGCCGGATGCGCCGTCCCGGACTCATAAAGTCACTCACCGTTCTTTGCTCCTTTCTCCACGCTTGGTGATGGGCAAGCCCAGCCGCAGGCACAGGCAGTCGTTGTAATCCTTGCCCTGTGGGGGTGGCTGGATGTCCACCGTGACCGCATACTTCCCCGGCAGCAGGGTCTTGATAGTTTCTGCGGCGACCCGTCCCGCGGCATCGTTGTCAAGCCGCAGCACCACACGGCTGATATGAGGATGCTCGGCAAGATACCGCACCAATGCGGCGGGCAGGCTGCTTTCCTCGATTTTCGCCCTTGGCTTGTAGACACCGGCGAGGGAAAGCAGATTTTCGCCGCGCCAGTCCTTGCCGTCCAGCTTTTGCAGTGTCCCATAGGACAGCAGATCCACCGCTGACTCAAAAAGATGGAGCGTATCGTTTGCAGCCTCCGCTGGAATCCCAAAGGAATAGTGCTTGTCGCTGCCGCTGGCATCCCCGATGAAGTCCGAGCCAATCCCTCGCTGGTTGGCGTAGCGTGGCTTTCCGTCTGCGTCCATGCCCACGAAAACCACATTGTGATAGGGGTAGCTCTCATAAAGGCGACCGGTCTTGATGCAGAAATCGATCAGCTCGTAGTCGATGCCTCTGCGGTGCAGGTATTCGACGGCATGGGTGGCGCTGCGGTTGATCTGCGGCAGAAGCAGCACCTTTTCCTTCGGCGCTTTCGGAGTCGGGGCAAAGGCGGGCGGTGCCGCTGACAGATTTCCCATAATGGTTTCGACTGCCTGCGTAAAGGGCATCTCTTTGACCTTGATAAGATAGTCCAGCGCGGAATAGCCGCCGATCCCACGGGAAAACCAGCACCATTTGCCGTTGGAAATTTTCAGACTGTCGTGCTCACGGGTGCAGTAGGTGCTGCCGCCGAAATGCACCAACTCCTGCGGCTCGTAAGTCCGCAAATAGGTCAGCAAGTCCATCTCACGGGCCCGCATTACTACCTCCGGCGGGATATATGGCATATGTTTCACCTCCGTTCTGACATAAAAATAGCCGAGGGGCTTTCAAGATGAAAACCTCTCGGCTATGTAATAAATCTTAGTCAAATATGCCTTTGCCACGGTAATATCCCAAGAAATCTCAAAAACTTACTATATCATTTTAATGGTGAATAATGCCACGATTGAGCCATTTATGAAAGGACTTTAATGTGATATATTTATAGTTTCAAAATATAAAAAGCAGAGTGCATCTTGTTTGAGATGCACTCTGCCCTCGCTGAATTATGGATGCGCTTTTTCCCTCTGCTAATGAATGGATGACATTTACAATGGCTTTAATATTCGATGTGTAGACATCGTTCATAAATAGATTGACAATTCACTACATAATGCTGGATGTATTGCGAGCTCCCATCCATTTCCATATAGTACGCCAGTATCGCCTTTGTGATTCCAGCGCCATAAATACTGTGCGTTGCTACGATTGACGTTTCCCCAGAAACCGACTCGATAGAAGTCTTCGAGTATATCATCTTGACGCTCGTCCCAAAACGCTCTCACGCGGCTTCCTTTTATAGTTTGCTTTCGAATTTCTTCAGCGGTCGTAAATCGTGGACCACCTCGCAACAGTCGAACCACCATTTCAATTTCTTCACTAGAATATAACGACTGTAACTCTTGACGAATCTCAGTAAGGCTATTCTTTGAGTATTCTTTTCTAAGAGAGTCAAATGCTGCTTGCGTAAAGGCGGTATCATTGCAATGAAGACTATCATGCTGCGCTGCGATCAGTAGTCTAACAATATCGCGTGGCTTGTTCCATCCATTGTCAAGAATATAGTTTACCGTATCTTTATTATTCACCTTCTCTGGAAACCACTGGTGGAATCTTGGAGACGGATCATGGCTTGCAACAGAAATTCGCTTCATTAGGATCTGAATAATAGGATGGTTGTAAGAATTTGTATTGCTATATGTCCATCTAATAGGGACACTAAATCCATCTGTGATTTTATTCAGTTCATTTGTTTGGATAAACCTATCCATTGCAAAAATGATTTCATTTCTAATAGCGGCAATTATATGAACTTTTCCATAGCTGTTGATTCTGTGAATGGTAAAAAGCATATCTCGAATCAATGTGAGATCACGCTTTAGTAACTCCACATCTCCATAATATGCTTCCATCTCGTCTACAAAAATGTAATAAGGTGTCTCACTAGGAGTGAGTTTTTGGAAAAGCTCTTCACACTTATCAACAATATCAACAAGACTTCGGAATGCTTCATTATTCTTAGCTATTTCTCTGTTGAAAGAAGCTTTTACCTCAGCGGATACACCCGTGGAAGGGGATGCCTGCATAGAAACGCTTAGGGATGACAGCGAAATTACGTGTTTATCTTGTGAGGAAAAACTTATTTTATTAACGGTCTCTTCGAACTTATCCCAGTCAGCGTCCGGTTGGAAAAGCCCATGGTTTTTTTCAATAGAGTCATCCACAATCTTCTTAAAGAATACCCATCTCCAAATATGCAAAAACTCAATTTTGTTTGGCTGAATTTCACCACTTACATCGATAAGTGCAGTTAGTTTTTTTGCAACGGCATCTAAGTTACTCTTACGAACTTCCTCAAAATCACTTTTGAAGTAGATAAAAGATGTACATGCTGATGCGTCACGATTTTGAACTTCATTTTGCAAATAGTAAAGAACGGATGTCTTTCCAACTCCTTTGTAACCAGAAACAAGAAATTTTCGTCCATCAAGCAAGCTGTCAACAGGCAATGCGGGTGGAACCACAAAGCTACCTAGAAATGCGTCAATTTGATTTGTACTAATTTCATCCTTTGCATCCGGCATTCCTGCATAGATGTCTTTGATTGTTGTTTGTGACATAATGGGAACTCCTTCCGTTCGCACTGTATATTGAAATAAAGTTGGAGTAGCGACGTTTTTATGTAATTGCAGCATAGGACTTTGGTTTCGCTAACAGCGTGCCGAGCAGACTTCCTGCCGCAATGACATGATACTCATTTGCCTTTTCCTTAAAATATTTGAGTGTGCTCAGCGCCTCCGGGCATTCCTGTATCTCATCAAAGATGATGAGGCTCTCTTCCGGCAAAATTTTTTCTCCGCAAATCAGGGAGAGTAGTTCCATGATGCGCTGCGGGTTCTTGTTCGCCTCGAATATAGATTTCAGTTCGTCCTCTTCGTCAAAGTTTAAATAAACGAAGCTCTTATAATCTTATAATAGTTCTTTCCGAACTCTTTCATCAGCCATGTCTTGCCAACATAGCATGCGCCTTTCAGGGCAAGAGGTTTTCGTTCATCGTTATTTTTCCAGCTGGTTAAGTCTCGAATCGCATTACGTTTCATGACAGTCACCATCCTTTCAGGGGGTATGATAAGAGCATAACACATTTTTCCAAAAACATCAATAATTATTGTGCATTTTCCGCCATTATTCGCTGCGAGCTCGCACATTTTTCAGAGCAAGCTATATCTATCACACGGATTGATACGGAAGTAGGCTTTCGGAAAAGGAGTAATCCACTACCTTCTCGCTATAAATAGCCAAACACTTCATTATGGATAATAGTTTATGCTGAAATTCCAGAAAAACTTTTGTGTGGCACATCTTTTTCGACTCGCTCTGCATTTCTGCTAACAGAAAAGCGGCACAGATCTCTCTGCACCGCTTTTGTCATACTTATATCGCTTTGATTTTTTTGAGGTAGGCCACAGCATCGGTATGTCCGCGGAAGTAAATGTGCTGCCGCTCCATGTCCTCCATTTTCCGGGCAAGATTCAGATAGTCCACATACGCCCGATGTTCCTCTGCGGTCATGCGGATTTCGCCGCTGTCCTCGTTCATGTTGTCGATAACGGGGTGCTGCGTTTTCAGCTTGTCCATACGGTCGGAAAGCTCTGCGTAGTCCTCGTCGGTGTTCAGCAGATCCATCACAATATCGCTGTCGATCTCCGCAAAGGCGTCCTCAATACGGGATGGCAGGTCAAAATAGCTGTCGCTCACGGAGCTCACTTTCTTATCGTTTTTATTATACTATACCCAAACCGCAAGACAATATCAAAGGTGCAAATTTTATCGTTCGGGCTGTTCTGCTTGCCGTGGGGCTGCGGAGCGGACGGGGACGGCGGGCGAACTGATCCGATATTCTTCGGGGATGTTCTCAATGTCGCCGTCGTAGATGTCCACAAAGCGGCCGCCGTTTGAACGCACATAGCCGTTATCTCCGAATACGCCGCCTTCTTCATACCGAATGTCCCGCCCGAAGCCCTCATAGTCGATATAGTTTGAAAGTGCGCCGAGATTGCTTGTGTCATAGCAGCCGCTTTCCTCAATCCAGTAATAGCCGAGGTCGTAGTCATTCCGCACGCCGGGCAGATAATCAAAGCAGTCCAAATTCTCGGTCAGGTTGATCAGCTCCTGCACACTGCCGGTGTTCTCGCCCAAATCCAAAACCGCCTGCCAGAAATCGTCGCTCTCCCGCAGCTCCATGATCTGCCTGGCGAGATAATTCAGCTCGCTCAGGCTCTCATATTCTCCGAGCACCTTGCCGATGGCCGCATCCAGGCAGTCATAGTCGGTGATGAACCATTCCTCATAGCGCCGCCCGATGCCGATGCGCCGGAAAACCGCCTGCATTTCTTCATTGGTCACGGGAAACTTCACCCATTCGCCCACCAAAAAGCCCTCGTTGTATTTGCCGAGGTTGGTAATAAAGGCTTCAAAGGCGCAGTCCCTTGTATCTGATACATTCATCATAGCCGCCTCCGTTATCGCTCCTGCACCGGCGCCTGCCTGCGGGGGATGGGAAAGCCATAGACATGGGCGATCTCATCACCCAGCCTGCGGGTCACTCTTGTAATGTCCGCACGGGTGGCAATGCCCCGGTAGAGTTTTTCTTTCAGATTGTCGATCTGCGTGTCGCTCACGCCGTCCTTGTAGGCGCGGTAGAGGTAATGATTTGTGCCGTCGTGATGGATGGCATCGCAGCGGAAGTCGCCGTTTTTATCCACATACCAAGTGCTGTAATCAATATCCCGTTCGCTGTAAAGGCAGTCCCGAATGTTGCCGCTCGGAATCTCCTTATATCCCATGCGACGGCCGTGCCAAAGTCCCAGATCACCGACAACGAGAATGGGACGGGAGAGCTGGATGTCCAGATTGGAGCGCTCGTCGTCCAGATAGTCGCCGTTCAGTTCATACATCAGCGCCATACGCTCGGCTTCGGTGAGGTCGGGGTATTGTTCCTCCAAGTCCTCTCGCCAGTCATCGTAGTCAATGTCATTGCTCCAAATGATGTGTCTGCCGTCCTTCATTGCGTCCGTCCCTCGCTTTCCGCCATCAGAAATTGTCCGAACTCGGTAAAGGCGTACCAGTTCGTGCGGTCGAAGCGGCTCTCGTTGAACCGTCCCTTGGTGAGCACCCGCCCTTTGACCAGCCGTTTCAGGGCATAGCGGATCTCGTCGCAGGACAGAAACGGGAAAAAGCCGGTCATCATCTGCACCGAACAGCGCACCCAGACCTTGTCCTCATGGAGCTGCGGCGATTCGGTGCTTTTCTGCTCGATACAGTCCCAAAGGAAGCAGGCTAGCACCGCCGCATTGACTCCGTATTTTTTTGCTATGTCCGCATCAAAGAAATGAACCATGATTTTTGCCTCCTTTTTTGTTTTCGGGATATGTAAAGGGGCAGCGGATTTCGCTGCCCCAAGGCTTACTTTTTCTTGGCTCTGATCTTCAGGAAGATCAAAGCGCCGACGATAAATACGACCAGTCCGATCGCCAGAATGGTTTTCAGCTCCATTACTCTGCGCCCTCCTTTCTGCGTTTTCTGAATCCGACTACGCCCAGCGCGGCAGCGCCCGCAGCGGAAACGCCGAGCAGGGCAAGCCACAGGGCGGGATTGCTGTCATCCCCGGTTTTCGGCGTGTCACGAAGCTCGTTGTGCATCTCCACTTTCGTCACCGCACCCTCAAGCACGGATGCCGTTTTGTCGACGGGCAGCACATAGGCGGAAGATGCGCCGTCCGACACCTCGGACACCACATACTCACCGATGCGGAGATTTTCGATGATGATCTCGCCGTTTTTGTCGGTAGTGAATACACCGGCATAGCCGTTCGGACCGGTGACACGGAACGAGAAGCCCTCAATTTTGCCGTCCGAGGAAGTCTTGATGATTTTCAAAGAGCCGACCTGCGGCGCATTGACAAAGCCCTTTCCGGCCTCGTTCTCCACGATCACGGTCTTGCCGTCCTCGGTGATCTCGAAATAGTAGGCGTTTTCATCCAAGCAGAAGCTATCCGGCGCTTTCGTTTCCTTGACAAAATATCCGCCGTAGAGCAGATCGGCCATTTCATAAACGCCGATGCCGGTTTCGGTGAGTGTGCCGAGCCGTTCATCGTCGGCATCCAGTTCCTTGTTGCCGTTGCTGTCACGGTAAACGGTGAACTCCGCACCCGTCAGCTTGTTGTCTGGATAGTCCCAGTCGGTCTTGGTGAGCTGCACCGTGCCACGGATGCGGGTATTTTCAATCTCTACCTCAATCACCGCACCGTCTGCATCGACGGTCACGGGGTAGGTTTTCTCCGACAGCACAAAACCGGTCGGGGCTTCGATCTCCCGCACGATCCAGTTGCCATAAGGCACACGGTCAAAAGAAAAGCTGCCGTCCTCAGCAGAGGTGGCAGTCAGAACGGCGTTTTCGGTTGTAAACTCGGTGCAGTCCGCACGGAACAGCCCGATCAGCGCACCGGCAAGGCCGCTGCCGTCCTCGTCCTTTTTCAGCCCGTGGATCTCGCCGTAGAGCAGCTTGTTTTCGATGAGTGCGCCACCGTTTGCCTTGATGTCCACCAGCGCCGTGTCCTGCCCGGCGTAGTCAAAGACGATGGGGTACTTCTCATCGGAGAGGATATAGTGTCCATCGGTGGAAAGCTCTTTGAGATAGTAGCTGCCAAACGGCAAATCGGTTTTGCAGACGGCGTGACCGTTCTCGTCCACCGAGAGGATTTCAAGCAGACCGTCCGCAGGAATGATGCTGCCGTCCGCGGCGGTCAGATCCTCGGCAGCGAACAGACCAAAGGTCACGGCGGTGATCTCGCCGTTCATGCCAATGCCGAATTGCTCATTCTGCTCCAAGACCTTATCCAGCGAAACGGCGGCTTTTTGCCGTTCGTTGCAGAAGTCGGCGGCGGTTTCGGTGATCTCGACCTCCTGCCCGGCATAGACAAGCTCTGCCGTGTGGACTTCGGTATTCAGTACATAGCCGGTGGGGGCTGTGATCTCCCTGACCTCGTATTTGCCGAGATACAGCGGCTTGCTTTCGGCAAGTCCCGTTTCATCGGTGGTCACGGTATCAACGACCTCTCCGGCCGCATAGCGGAGCGTGCCGTCCGGCGTGATGATGTCCTCGGCAGCGGTGATCTCATAGACTGCGCCCGCAAGCCCCTTGACCGCAAACACCGGCTGGTAGATGCTGTCCGCCTCGGTGACGGAAGAAAAGGCCTCGCCGCTCTTGCTGATCCGGATCACGCCCTTTTGCGCCGTGTTCGGTTTCATGACCTCGACCACCGTAACGGCATTTTCCTCCGTGGCGTTGTCGGCGGTCACATCAAAATAGACCGGCTCACTGTTCAGCGTGTAGCCGTAGGGAGCGGAAACCTCCACCAACGAATAGCCCGTGCCGTATTCCAGCTTTTCGGGCGTAATGAGATAGCCGTCGCTGTTCGTGTAAAAGGTGTCGATGGTGGTGACTTCGGGATAGGTGAAAGTCTGCGTAATGAGCGACCCGTCCGGGCGGTAGAGTCGGAAGCCTGCACCTGCCAGCGGAATGACCTTTCCCGTTTCGGCGTCCACCTTGACGATCTTGATATAACTCTCAAAGTTGCGGTTGTTGGCAAGGTAGCGATAGGTCTGCCCGTCCTTGGAGATATACACATCGAAATCGGAAAGCAGCTCACGGCCGTCCCAGACCTTGGTCTGATGCACCGTGTAGATGCCGTAGGGCAGGTCTTTTGTGACCGCATAGCCGTTTTCGTCGCAGATCAGGTAGTCACGCTCGGATGTCTTGGCACTGTCATAAGAGCCTGCGGCTTTCAGGAAAACCGCAAACTCCGCTCCGGCCTCCGGTGTTTCAAGCTGCGTTTCGCCGTCGTCGGTGTGCTTGATGATGGCGATTCTGCCCTTGATGATCTGCTCGGTCACATCGTTTGCCGTGGTGTTGTATTCCACGGCATAGTTCTTCGCCTCTGCGCCAATGGGATAAACGCTGCTGTCCAGCAGATAGCCCTCCGAGGGCGTGATCTCACGGATGGTCCAGTCGTCCCCGCAGACATAGTATTTTGTAGTGAACTGCCCGTTGGCGTCGGTGGTGTAGGTGTCTACAAGCTGGTCGCCCTTATAGATGCCGTAGACGGCACCGGCAAGAGTGGCGTCACCCTGCGGCAGACCCATTTCGGCATCGCTCTTGGTGACAGTGACATTCCACTTTTTCAGAATGTTCGTGAAGCTCTTGTTCGTGACGGTGTTCCATTCCACCGCCGCCGTCTGATTTGCGGGGACGACATAGCGGATCGCCGTATCGACTTCCTCCAGCGTGTAGCCCGTGCCGATCAGCACATCGGAAAACACGGCTTTGCCCGTGCTGTCGGTCACGGCGTATTCGTCCACCGCAAGCCCCGAAAGCGAAGTGCCGTAGAGGTGGAACTTCATGCCCTCGTTCAAGCCGTCCTCGGAGGTCTTGGTCACGATGAGCGTGCCGCGCTTCAAGGTATTATTGAAATTGACCGTTGCCACCTGACCGCTGACGACGGTGACACGGCGCACCTCCTGCGGCTCGTATTTGTCGTAGCTCTGCTCGGTAACGGTGTAAACACCGGGGGCGAGGTTGTCGATCTGAATGACACCGCCTGCGCCCGTCGTAACAGTCTTGTTCACTCCATTGCCGGTGATCGTAAAGGAAATGCCCTCTACCTTGCCGTCCTCACTGGTCTTGACGATCTTGGTGCTGCCGTAGCTGACCTTGATGTTCAGATAGCCCTTTACGGGGTCATTCACCGCCTGCGCATAGGTGACGGTATCTTGCAGCTTCCCGTTCGGGCCGTACACGCCGTCCGTCCAAGTGATGACACCGCGCCGCTGCGAATTTCTCTTTTCGGCTGTAATGGTGACGGTATCACTCGGCGCATTGTCCGCCGTGATGGTCAGCGTGTTTCCGCTGACAGAAAAGCGGATGCCAGAAGCGTTTGCGGAGAAGGCATAGTCGGAAAGCACACCGTTTGTGTCGGTCAGCGTGGCGGTGTAGGCTTCGCCGTTCCATTCAAGCTCAATATTCTGAGCTTTTCCCACAGACTTTGCAAGAAAGCTCGGCACCTTGGAATGGCGCTGAACGCTTGCCGCAATGGAATTGTAATAGCTCATGATCTGACTGTACAGCGGGTGGTTCGTGCTGATCTGCTCCACGATGGCGCTTTTGCCGCCCGTGCTGACCTTGTTGAAATCGGCATCACGCTCACCAACGACCGTTTCCCAAATCAAAAGCTGGGTTGCAACGGCATGAGCCAGCTTGTCGCCGCCCTCGTTCTGTGAGCGCCAAGAGGTCGAGATCGTCCCCGTATAGCCGTACTGAAAGATACGGCCGATAAACAGCTTAATATCGTCGGGAGAAATGGTGCTGTTGTAGGACGACGGGTATTCGTCCCAGAAGTCCTCGCCCTTTTTCGTAAAGGTGTTGCCCGTCTGCTGCGGCACGCCGGGTTCGATGCAGTAGCAGATATTGCCCTCATACGACCCCATTGCACGGATCGTCGTGAAACGGGATGTTGCCGTAGACCAGCCGTTCATTTGCACAGCCCGAAAGAGAAAATGTCAGCAGCCCTAAAGCGACGATGATCTTTGCTTTTTTCATACTCGCAAACCTCCTTTGCCTTTTCATTGTACGGATCACTGCCAGAAACTGCAAAGCTGTGAGCGCTGCCGCCGTAATATCTCTTTTTTCGGGAAGTACAGGTAGTTTCGAGGGGGTGAGGTGTGGAGAGGGGGAACACGCCGACACGGCCGTACACACATCGAAAATGGGTATGGCTGCCCCTTGGTAGTGGCTATCGTTCCATATCCCGCTGGCGCTCCCGCCTGCGGTACAATTCCAATGCCTTGATGATGGTATCTTCAATTTTCTGTGCGGGCGTCCCCGGAGCAAAATACTTGCTGATACGCTCTTTCGGCATTTTGAACTGCTCTCGCTGGTTCGGTTTTTCCTCCTGCATAATGGAGAGGATGACTTCCACGGTCAGCTTCCCGTCCCGGCTGAACTCTTTCATTTTGATGGCCTGCGCCAGCGACGGCGTGCAGTCCTCGCATTCCATCGTGTCGTATAGGCTCTGCTGCTGTTCTTTGGAGAGGTAGGAAAGCTCCACGGCGGGACGGAAAGCGATCTTGCCGCTGTCCACCATGTCAAGCACCGGCGGGATCAGCTCGGTCAGACGGATATACCGCTGAATTTGTGAACGGCTGTCCGGGCTGCTTGCAGCCAATTCCTCATTAGAACGGCTACCCTTTAACTTCGGCTCCAGTGGGGTCGAAGTTAAATCTGACCTTTGCCCTTGCCGTTTCATGGCTTCCAGCTTCATCTTGTAGGCGAATGCCTTTTCGGACGGCAAGATCGTTTCTCGCTGCAAATTGCTGTCCACCATGATGATCGTCGCTTCATCATCGGTGAGGTTGCGGACGATGCAGGGCATTTCGGTGATCCCCGCCAGCGTCGCCGCGCATTTTCGCCTATGACCGGCTACCATTTCATAGCCGCCGTCAGCCTTGGGGCGGACAAGGGCGGGTGCCAACACGCCATACAGCTTTACGCTGTCTACCATCTCCGCCATAGCCTCGTCCTGCTTGACCTTGAACGGATGGTTGGGAAAGTCGGAGATGTCGGCGGGGTTCAGCGTAACGACCTTTTCAAGCTGCGCTTCCGCACGGCTCTCGTCGGTGGAGAACAGGTCATCGAGCGGTGTCATCCCTAAATCTCTCGGTTTTGCGCTCAAGCTCCAACACCTCCTTCGTCAGCGAGCGGTATGCGGCGGCGACCTTGCCGTTCTTGTCGTGGGCAAAAATGCTCTTGCCCCGGCCGCTGGTTTCTGCGGCTCGGACGGAAAAGGGGATCTCCGTCCCGAATACCCGGATCTTTTCGCCGTAGTGGGCACGCAGAGATGCGATGATCTCCTTGGCCTCGTTGGTACGGCTGTCCACCATCGTGAACAGGATGCCGTCGATTTTCAGTTTCGGGTTGATCTGCCTCTTGACCTTTGCGATGGACTGCATCAGCAGGTCAAGCCCTTTGGCCGAGAGATACGACGGCTGGGACGGGATGATCACGCTGTCCGCTGCGGCCAGTGAATTGATCGGCATCATACCAAGCGACGGCATACAGTCAACGAGGATATAGTCGTAATGGGGCTTGACCGCATTGATATATGTCCGCAGTACGCTTTCCCGGCTCATGGCGTTGATCAGCCGGATCTCCATGCCGGACAGCTCAATGTTTGCAGGGAGCAGGTCAACGCCCTCACCGTGATGCAAAATACCGCAGCCGTCCGGGATGGGGGTATCGTCGATCACATTCTGCATGATGTCCGCCAGCGTAACGGGCAGCTCATCCGGCTTCGGATAGCCGAGGGAGAGAGTCAAAGAGCCTTGCGCATCTGCATCAATAAGCAGCACCCGCTTGTTCTGATGGGCAAGCCCGATGCCGAGGTTAGCGGTGGTCGTAGTTTTGCCCACGCCGCCCTTTTGGTTCGTCACTGCGATCACTTTGCAATTTGCCATATGGGTTTCCTCCTTTGCATAAATTTAGCCGCCTGCGGCGACGCAGACGGCTATGTAGAGAAGCAAAACGACCGCTTGCTTTTACACAGACGGTCGTTTTACGGTAGGACACAAGAGGACACACGGTTCACATTTTCAGTTGAACGCTTTTCCATCCCCAAATTATTCTGCTAATACTTTTGCAATATGGCGCGAAAATTAGCAGGATATTGAGGGAAACGCACTGATTTTCAAAGGAACTCAAATCATCCAGAATCCTTGATATTCCAAGGCTTTTCGGACATTACAGAACACACAGGTACACGGTTAAAAACGAGATTTTTTGAACTCCTAAGCGGAAGGTCGGGGATTCGAGTTCCTTCTGGCGCGCCATGTGAGACCCCGCCGCAAGCCTGAACGCAAGGCTTGCGGTGGGGTCATTTTTTGCTTACCTGATCGTTGCGCCGCAGAGCAGCAGCACGTCCGTCGTGCGCAACGGCACAAATCCGAGTGCCGCACCGGAGCGGTTCAAACCACTTATTTTTCCCACTTCGCTTGACAGCCGTCCGGGTAAATGCTATTATAGTCCGTGTAAATACTATTTGGAGGAACCGTATGCAGCATAGTCCAAGAAAGTTCTGGGAAGTCTGGGGGCGCTCGGATGCGCTCTACAACCGCTGGGCCGCCGCGCACGGCGTGAACAACTACCGCCTGTTCGTGCTCTACGTGCTCGACAACCACCCCGGCGCCACGCAAAAGGCCATCGCTGACCACGCGGGCCTGCCCAAGCAGACCGTCAACACCGTCGTGCGCACGCTGCGCGACGAGGGCTACGTCACGCTCAGCCCCGCCAGCGGCGACCGGCGCGAGAAGAACGCTTCCCTCACGCCTGCCGGACAGACCTACGCCCGCGCGCTGCTCGAGCCGCTCTATGCGCTCGAGGACGCCGTCTTTGCCCGCATGGGTGATGCGCGCGTGCAGGAGATGATGGATGCGATCGCACTGTTTAATATGATCTTTGAAAAGGAAACGGAAACTATAAAATGAAGACAACTCGGCATGACTCTTTTGCGGCCTATGTGCTCCCGTCCGTGCTTGCGTTTGCGCTCTCGGGCCTGTACACGATCGTGGACGGCTTTTTCATCGGCCAATCGCTCGGCGACCTCGGCCTCGCCGCCATAACGCTTGCCTATCCGGCAGCGGCGCTGCTGCAGGCTGTCGGCACGGGCATCGGCCTCGCCGGTGCGATCCGCTGCACCATTTTGCAGGCGCGCGGGGAGGAACAGACGCCGCGCACGTGCTTTTCCGGCACGGTGCTGCTGCTGCTCGCGACGAGCGCGGTGTTCACGGCGGTGCTGCTCGGGCTGCTCGGCCCGGTGCTGACGGTGCTCGGCGCGCAGGACGAGGCACGCCCTCTGGCCGCGGAATACATCCGCGTGATCGCCTATGGCACGGCCTTTCAGATCCTTGCCACCGGTCTTGTGCCCTTCATCCGCAACCTCGGCGGCTCGGCGTTCGCCATGGTCGCGATGGGCACGGGCTTTGTGACCAACATCGCGCTCGACTACCTGTTCGTGTGGGAGTTTCACTGGGGCATGGCCGGCGGCGCATGGGCGACCGTCATCGGGCAGGCGGCGACGATGCTGCTTGCAATCAGCTATCTGGTGCGGCGGCACGTGGGCTTCACGCCGCCGAAGGCGGGCGAGGTGCTGCCGCTGTGGGGCGCGCTGCTGAAGGTCGCGGCCGCGCCGATCGGGCTGACGTTTTCGCCGAACATCACGCTCATGGTCATGAACCACTTCCTGCTGCGCTACGGCGGCGCGCTGGCGATCGCGGTCTACGGCTGCATCGACTATGTGCTCTCGACGATCTACATGCTGCTGCAGGGCGTCGGCGACGGCAGCCAGCCGCTCATCAGCCGGGCCTACGGCGCGGGCGACTTCGGCGAGCTTCGCCGCACCGGCGCGCGCGCTTACCGCGCGGCCTTCGGCATCACGGCGGTGTGCATTGTTGCGCTCTTTCTCACGCGCAGTGTCATCGGCGTGCTCTTCGGCGCGTCTGCGGAGGCAAACGCCGGCGTCACCGCCCGGCTGCCGCTGTTTCTGGCGACATTGCCGCTGCTGGCATACACGCGCGTGACGATCGCATATTTCTACGCGACGGAAAAGACCGCGCTGTCATACGTGCTCGTGTTTTCCGAGCCGGTGCTGACGTTCGTCGTGCTGCTCATTCTGCCGCACCTGCTCAAGCTCACCGGCGTGTGGCTGGCGATCCCGGCGGCACAGGCGCTCACGTTCTGCATCGCCGTGCCCGCGCGGCGGCGCACACAGCGCGCGCGGGAGCTTCCGGCGTGAGCCGCAAACGGCAAAGCTGCCTGCGCATAATAACAGCGCCCATTGCATTTGCAATGGGCGCTGTTTTTGCTTTTGCTTTGGGTTTGCTGTGTCTTGCTCAGGCCTGCGTGTCGCCGCGGTAGAGCATGCGCACGATCTGGCCGCGCGTGCATGCGTCGTCCGGGCTGAAGGTGGTGGCGCTCGTGCCGGCGGTCACGCCGTTGGCTGCCGCCCATGCAACAGCATTGGCGTAGTAGGCGTCTGCCGCCACATCCGCGAAGCTCACCGTGTCGCTCACGGCCGGTGCGCCGGCTGCGTTATACAGCAGCGTGACGGCCTGTGCGCGCGTGCACGTGTCGTTCGGGCTGAAGGTGGTGGCGCTCGTGCCGGAGGTCACGCCGTTTGCCACTGCCCACTTCACCGCGTCGGCATAGTAGGCATCCTCGGCCACATCCGTGAACGGAAGCGCCGTGCCGGACACATCCGGCTCACCGGCCAGACGGTACAGGAAGGTGACGATCTCGGCACGGGTGCAGGTGTTGGCGGGGGCAAAGGTGGTCTCGGTCACGCCGGCCGTGATCTGCGGGTCGCTGAAGTAGGCCCACTCCACAGCGGCGTAGAGCTCGGTGTCTGCGGGGACGTCCGTGAACGGAAGCGCCGGAACGGCCGGGATCTCATCAACGGGGATCTCCGCGCTGACGGAAGCGTTTTCGAGCGTGATCTGGTAGTCCTGGCTGTAGTTGGCCTTGCCCGGCTCATAGGTGTAGATCACGAGTGCGAGCTTGTGGCCTTCCTTGACGGTGTAGAGGTTCGGCTGCAGGTAGATGGTGTAGTCGTGGTTCTCACCGACCTTGAGGGCGACCTTCGTGTTGGCGGAGGCGGAGTCATAGCCGGCGCCGGGGTTGCAGAGGTCCATCCAGCCGCGCGCAATGATCTTGTAGCTGACATCGGTGGCGTTGAGCTCGGCGTAGTCATAGTTGTTCAGGCCGCCGCCCATCCACGCGCCGCCGGCGGTGATGGTCTTGGGCACATAGCTGCCCTGCGTGTTGTAGGCCGGGAACGTCGTGCCCTCGGGCGCGATGTCGACGAGCATGGCGCTGACCATGAGCGCGTCGCGGTCGATCAGATCGGCGCCGTCCGGCAGGGACACGGTCACAGCGCCGTCAGCGCTCGCCGCGCCGACGTAGTTGTCGTGGTCAAGGGCGTTCGTCTCTTCGCCGACATAGTTGTCGTGGTCGACGGTGCCGCGCGGGCTGCTCGTCTCCGGTGCGTCATAGTTATCGGCGCTGGCGGTGAAGCTCACGGCCACGCTGCCCTTGATGACGGTGTCGGCGTCGACATCCATGGTGTACATGGCGCTCACGTCGGTGGAGCCGGCGGTCAGCGCGTCACGCCAGTTTCTGCGGTTGATGCCCTGCGTGGCGTAGTCGCTGTTGATGGTGGTCGTGCCGGTGTCATCGGCATTGGAGAGGACGATGCTCTCGTCGGTCGTCCAGCTGTCATAGGTGTTCCAGACAGAGGCGTCGACATTGCTCTGCGCGGTGACGGCGGCCATGTTCTCGGCGCCGTTTTCCACGCCGCACAGGTAGTGGCTGAACCAGCGGTTGAGGACGTTGTTGTAGCTCTCGCCGTCAATGTAGAACTCGAGGTTGCCGGCGGGGTAGCTCGGGGTCAGGTGCGCATCCTGATGCAGCAGGAGCTTGACGTTCACGCCGGCCTTCTGATAGGCCTGATACATGAGGTCGAATTCCTTCGTGCGCACGTTGTCGTCGTTGAGGCCGTGCACGATCAGCGCTGGGCACTTGATGTTTTCCGCGTCGAGCGTGTAGTCGCGGGTCGCCCAGTGCTCGGAGTAGTCGCCGTTGCTCTTGAGCTGATCCTGCTGGATCTGGTACATGTAGTTGCCGTACTTTTCGGCGATGGTGGCGTAGTCGTCCGGATCGAGGTAGCGGCCGTTGCAGTACCAGCCGAGCCGCTCGGAGTAGTTGACGAGGCTGTTGGTGGAGATGCCCTGAGAGTTGGTGTACTCATACCAGCTCGCGATGCCGGCGACGGGGACGATGGTCTCAAGGCCGGCGACGCCGGTCGTTGCCAGACCGAACTGCGTCGTGCCGGCGTAGGAGCGGCCGGTCATGCCGACCTTGCCGCTCGACCAGTCGGCCGAGATGGCGACGTTGCTGGTCTTGTCGGTGTAGGCCACGCGGTCGCCGTGCAGCCATTCGATCACGCACTTGAACGCATCGATCTCCAGATCGGTGCCGCAGGTCTCAAAGCCGTCGGAGCCCTTCGTGCCCAGACCGCCGCACTCGACCACGGCAAAGCCGCGCACAAGATAGTAGTCATACCAGTTGAGGTCCTCGTAGTCGTACATCCACTCATACGGATTCCAGTAGTACCAGTCGGCGCTGTTGGCATTGGCGGCAGCCTCAGCGGTCGTGGCGGTGCCGGCGGGCACGCGCTTGTCCGGCTGGCTGTAGAGCTTGGAGATGTCATAGCCCTCGCTGCCGAGGTTCTCGCCGGGGTTCATGCTCTCGTTGCAGCCGGTGATGTACGGGCGCGCCTCGTAGATGGTGGCCGCCTTGTAGTTGCCCTCCATCGCTGCGCGCGGGATCTGCACGAGCGCCTTGACGAGGTCGAGCTTGCCGTCGTCGTCGGTGTCGTAGTTGGTCTCGACATAGACGCAGTAGCGGATGATGTCGCTCTCGTCGTTGCTGTAGCCCTCCGTGACCTCGCCGGTCGTGTAGGGGAAGATGGGCTGTGCCATACCGTTCATGTACAGCGGCTGCAGCTTGTCGGCGTGTAGCGCGTCATACATCTGGTCGGCGACCGCCTTCATCTGGCGGTAAGCCGCGAGCGTGCAGGGCGCGTCGGCGTCGGTGTCCGCGTCGATCATGCCCATGCTGCGGGCCTGAGCCAGATAGTCATCCGGGAACGAGCCGAGCTGCTGCTCGGTCATGCCCGTCCACAGCAGCAGTGCACGCACTGCGTCCGCTACGGTCAGTTCCGTGTTTTCGCCTGCGCCGTCGGGGACGAGCGCAGTGCCGTTGATGTCTGCCAGATCGGCATACGTCACGGCGGGTGCGCTGCTGTCGTTCACGGCGAGCGCCGTGCCGGGCAGAAGCGACAGCACCATGACCAGCGTCAGCAGCAGAGTCAAGATTCTCCTCTTCATGATAAGCCTTCTTTCTGTATGAGATTGGATTCTTCACCGCCGGAGCAGCAGGAGTGCGCCGCAGACGGAAAAAATCTTATGTGCAGTTTACGTCGGAAATGTAAATTTTTCAATTGACAAAGCACACAATGTTTTTGATGAATTTAATTTCATTATTCGTCGTATTATTAGCATATTCATACATGAATTATTTTTGATGCGGTTATATGCGCTTATTATAGGTCTGAAGGCCTATATATTCCAGCGCTTTTCCAGCTTGCGGGCAATCGAGGAGTAACGGCGCACATTAGTTTTTATTCATTCAATTTTTTGTTTTATTCGCACGCGGGCACTTGACAGATACCCACCGGGGGTATATATTTGAAAATACCCCGGAGGGGTATACGGAAAGCGATGAGGTACTGACATATGGACGATGAGAAAAAAACCTGCTGCTGCGGCTGCTCGCAGCGCAAGAAGGAGCGCACGCCGGAGGAGTATACGCGCCTCATCCACCGGCTCAACCGCATTGAGGGGCAGATCCGCGGCATCCGCGGCATGGTCGAAAACGATGCCTACTGCCCGGATATCCTCATGCAGTCGGCGGCGGCCGGCGCGGCGCTCAACGCATTTAATAAAGAGCTGCTGGCAAGCCACATCCGCACCTGCGTCGTCGAGGACATCCGCGGCGGCAAGGATGAGGTGATCGACGAGCTGGTGGCGACGCTGCAAAAGCTCATGAAATGAGCATTCCCGAAGGAGGGACGATCTTGAAGCAATTTGATGTCACCGGTATGAGCTGTGCCGCCTGCTCGGCGCGCGTGGAAAAGGCGGTGTCGCACGTGCCGGGCGTGACGGCGTGCGCGGTCAGCCTGCTGACCAACTCCATGGGCGTGGAGGGCACGGCGCCGGATCAGGCGATCATCGACGCGGTGCAGGCCGCGGGCTACGGCGCGTCCGTTCAGGGCGGGCAGACGCCCTCCGCGCCCGATGGCGACGCGCTCGCCGACCACGAGACGCCGAGACTGCGGCGCAGGCTCTGCTGGTCGCTGGGCTTTCTGCTCATCCTGATGTATTTTTCCATGGGGCACATGATGTGGGGCTGGCCGCTGCCGGGCTTTTATGACGGCAACCATGTTGCCATGGGCCTGACGCAGCTGCTGCTGACGGTGATCATCATGGTCATCAACCAGAAGTTTTTCATCAGCGGCTACAAGGCGCTCTGGCACCGCGCGCCGAACATGGACACGCTCGTGGCGCTCGGCGCGACGGCGGCGTTTGTCTACAGCACGTATGCGCTCTTTGCCATGACGGGCGCGCAGGTGCGCGGCGATGCGCAGGCCGTCATGGGCTATATGCATGATTTTTACTTTGAGTCTGCCGCCATGATCCTCACGCTCATTACCGTCGGCAAGACGCTTGAGGCGCGCGCCAAGGGCAAGACGACCGACGCACTGCGCAGCCTCCTGCAGCTCGCGCCCAAGACCGCGACCGTGGAGCGCGGCGGCGCGGAGCTGACCGTGCCGATCGAGCAGGTGCGTCTGGGCGACGTGTTTCTCGTGCGGCCGGGGGAGCGCATCCCGGTCGACGGTGTGGTGCTCGACGGCACGAGCGCGGTCAACGAGGCGGCGCTCACCGGCGAGAGCATCCCGGCCGACAAAGCGCCGGGCGCAGCCGTGTCGGCCGCGACGGTGAACCAGTCCGGCTTTCTCAAATGCCGCGCCACGCGCGTCGGCGAGGACACGACCCTCGCGCAGATCATCCGCATGGTGCGCGACGCGGCGGCGACGAAAGCGCCGATCGCCAAGATCGCCGACAAGGTGTCCGGCGTGTTCGTGCCGGCGGTTATGGGCGCCGCGTTCGTGACGTTTCTCGTCTGGCTGCTGCTCGGGCGCAGCGTGGGCTACGCGCTCGCGCGCGGCATCTCGGTGCTGGTCATCAGCTGCCCGTGCGCGCTCGGCCTCGCCACACCGGTGGCGATCATGGTCGGCAGCGGCGTGGGCGCGAAAAACGGCGTCCTGTTCAAGACGGCGGCCTCCCTTGAGGAGACCGGCCGCATTCAGATCGTCGCGCTCGACAAGACCGGCACCGTCACCTCCGGTGAGCCCACGGTGACGGACATCTGCCCCGTTCCGGGTGTGACCGAGGCGGAGCTGCTGGGCGCGGCCTGCGCGCTCGAGCAAAAGAGCGAGCACCCGCTGGCCAAGGCCGTGCTGCGCCGCGCGCAGGCGGACGGGCTGACCGCCGCCGAGGTGACGGCGTTTCAGGCGCTGCCTGGCAGCGGGCTTCAGGCCATGCTCGACGGGCAGAAGCTTTGCGGCGGCAATGCGGACTTCATCCGCACCGCGGCGGCGCTCCCCGACGTCGTTTCGGTGCGCGCAGAGCAGCTCGCAGAGGAAGGCAAGACACCGCTCTTTTTCGCGCGCGGCGGAAAGCTGCTCGGCATCATCGCCGTTGCGGACGTGCTCAAGCCCGACAGCCCGCAGGCCATCCGCGCGCTGCAGAACATGGGCATCCGCGTCGTCATGCTCACGGGCGACAATGCGCGCACGGCCAAGGCGATCGGCGCGCAGGCCGGTGTGGACGAGGTGATCGCGGGCGTGCTGCCTGACGGCAAGGAGCGCGAGATCCGCCGCCTGAGCGCGCGCGGCAAGGTCGCCATGGTCGGCGACGGCATCAATGACGCTCCGGCGCTCATGCGCGCGGACGTCGGCATTGCCATCGGCGCGGGCACGGACGTGGCCATCGACGCGGCCGACGTCGTGCTCGTCAACAGCCGCCTGAGCGACGTCCCGGCGGCCATCCGGCTCAGCCGCGCGACGCTGCGCAACATCCACGAGAACCTGTTCTGGGCGTTTTTCTACAACACCATCGGCATCCCCGTCGCGGCGGGCGTGTTCGTTCCGCTCGGCCTGACGCTCAGCCCCATGCTCGGCGCGGCAGCCATGAGCCTGTCGAGCTTCTGCGTGGTCACGAACGCCCTGCGCCTGAATCTGTTTGACCTGCACGATGCACGTCGTGATCACAAACGTGCAAGCCATCTCAAAGAAGTACCGGAAATCAAGGAGGAAACCACAATGAAAAAGACCATTTCGATCGAAGGCATGATGTGCACTCACTGCGAGACGACCGTGAAGAAGGCGCTTGAGGCGCTGCCGGAGGTCGCAGAGGCCGTCGTCAGCCACACGGCGGGCACCGCCGTCGTGACGCTCAGCGCCCCGGTGGACGACGCCGCGCTCAAGGCCGCGGTCGAGGCCAAGGACTACACCGTCACCGGCATCGCGTAAGCGCATCAAAGCATGGCAAAGGCGTCCCCGAAAGGGGACGCCTTTGCTGTCTTTCGTTAGCGGCTCATGGCAGACGGCCGCCGCCCATGCACGCCGCCGCGCTTCGATCCGCCCGGGCGGGAAGCGTGGGGCGCGGTGTCAGCGCAGCGCCTGCAGCGCGCCGTCGATGCGGCTGAGGAGCATGTCCGGCTTCGTGCCGCGCCATACATGGATCCGGTGCAGCAGCCGGAGCGTTTCCGGCTCGCCCTTGACCAGACGGTTCGCGCCGCCCTCGGTCGTGACCGTGACCTGAACGCCCAGCGCCTGCAGCACGCGCTCCGACAGCTCGGAATACGCGCCGTTGGGATAGGTGAACACGGGCAGCGGCGTGCCCAGCAGCCCGGCAAGCTGTTCTTGCGCGCGCGTGTAATCCTGCGTCAGCGCGGCGATGTAGTCGGGCTCGGCTTCGCCGCGCATTTGCAGCACGCCGCGGCGGCAGCCGGCTCCGTCGACGGCGGTGACCTGGTGCATGTCATAGGAGTGGGTCGTGACCGTCAGGACGCCGCGCTCGATCCACGGACGCGCATCCTCGAGCGAGAAGTGCGGCGTGATCGGGATATCGGTGTCCTTGTAGGTCGTGTGACCGATGGAGACGCCGATCACGGCGATGTTGGCGCAAAAGCCGTATTTTTCGAGCAGCGGCGCCGCCAGATCCAGATTGTTCTGATAGCCGTCGTCTATGGTGATGAGCAGGGGCTTTTCCGGCAGCTTGCCGTCGCCGTTGACAAATTCGATCAGATCGGCATAGCCGACGGACGTATAGCCCGCATCCCGCAGGGCGCTGAGCTGACGCGCAAACTCGGATGCCGGCGTGCACAGGGAGCCGGTGTCCGCTTCGTCTTCGGTGAAGGCGTGGTACATGAGGATCGCGACATCGGCGGTTTCGGTGCGCGGGGCACAGGCCATTACAAGGATGGCCAGCAGCACGCAGAGCCCCAGCAGGGCGGCAAGCGCGGCGGCGGCCCGTTTTCTTATCGACATGGCAGACTCCTTGCAGTGTTATGAAAGGCAGGCACCCGTGCCCGCCTTTCCAAAAGCTGCATGTATTATACCATGCGGCACGCCGCACCGCAAGGCACAAGCGCCTTATGCGCCGTCGGGTGCCCGGCGCATAAAAAAATAACCGGATCACCATCGGTGATCCGGTTATTGGCAC
>QWCH01000973.1_pt1 | contig 47443 bp, 33 predicted proteins | sample 1972671 | NCBI WGS metagenome assembly QWCH01 (sample SAMN09866713, study PRJNA288562) | Human gut metagenome isolate term3_stool, whole genome shotgun sequencing... | isolation source: gut | host: Homo sapiens | place: USA: California
CTGCATGGTAGATGGGCAAAGAGCATATCCAAGACCCATCAGGATACCACAGATAGGAAGGCAGGCAACAGGTAACATCAAAGCTTTACCTAATTTCTGCAAAAATTTCATCATGATTACTTTTTCCTCCTTCTCTTAATGAAGATCCTCCTCCAGCTCTTTTTCCGGCTGGATTCTGCGGATATGTACGGCCAGGTAAGCCGTCTCTTCATCTGTAATTTCGTGATCATAGCGCATTTTTATATAATGCGCAATCTTTTCGCTGCACGCATATTCTACCGGGTACATTCCGGAAATCACTTTCCCGAAACCGACAACCGGATGTGGCCATCCTTCCGGGTCGCCAAGTAAGCGGTCAGCCAGCCAGCCGCCTATAAAAGGGACGACTTTGGCCATATAGAATGATTGATGAATCCAGTAATACATAATAGCTACAAAGGTAAAAAATATAATTTTACTATTGTGTCATTTTGCAATTAGCATAGCAGGTTTAGAAAATGTATCCTGATTTCTTTTGCGGATTCGTGCAAATTCCTACCTTTGTTGTATGCTTAGAATCGTAACACATATTGAACGTTTGCTTTTGGCGCATGACTGTGTGATTGTGCCGAAGTTCGGAGGTTTTGTCCTGCAGACCGTTCCGGCCATGCAGAAAGTGGAAGAACATACGTTCCGCCCGTTGCGGAAAGAGATTGGTTTCAATATGACGCTGCAGCATAACGATGGGCTTCTGCCTGAGTCGTATATGCAGATGCATGGGGTGAATTATCGCCAGGCACAGTTGATGTTGGAAGAGGATGTGGAGGATATGAAAAAGACTTTGCAGCAATACAAGAAACTGTCGATGGGTGTGTTAGGTTCGTTCAGTATAGGTGAGGAAGGGCAGATGATTTTCCATCCGGGCGAAACCGAACTGTTTAGTGTCGGTTCATATGGCCTGCCTGTTTTCCATTTTCCGGCTTTGCCCCCGTTGCAGGCGAAGCGGGAAGAGGTTGCGCTTCTTACAATCCCGGTCAATCGCAGGCTGATCCGTACCGCGGTCGCATCTGTTGCCGCAGTGGCTTTGTTCCTGCTTGTTTCCACACCGGTGAAAGATGTCAACCAGGATGCTTATACGGCAAGCTTTGTTCCGACGGAAATGGTTTCGCAAAAGCCGGTTCTTGTTGAAAAGGCTATAGCTGAAAGTGTGCCGGAAAATGTTGTGCCGGAAGTGGAAGTCAAGACTGTTGCACCTGCTCCCAAGCGCGAAACAGTTGCGGCTAAACCTGTTGTGGTGCAACCTGCTGTTGCAAAGAAAGAGGTAAAAGCCAATCCTAAAATGTATCATATCGTAATTGCCAGTTTCCCTTCTGAAGCACAGGCTGATGAGTTTATTGCCGGCGTAGACCGGGCGGAATGTAAGCATGTCAGTAAGGTGGTTCGTGACGGGAAGTATCGTATCTATGCCGATAAGTTTGATAACCGGGCAGATGCGGAAACTTATATGGCGACTCTCCGCAGTAATCCGAAGTATAAGGATGCCTGGCTGTTTATCAGCCGTTGATAAGCGCCGGTTTGTTTCATCCGGTAGAAAATAAAATTTCCTTCGGATGAAAAGTTATTTTCTACCGAAGGAAATTAAAAAACGTCCGGACAGGTTTTCGTTATTATTGTTTTCTACTCTTTTTCTTCTTCTTCATTTTTTTGTTTCCGTTTCTTCTTGAGCCGGCCTGCTTTTCGTAAAGCCTGGTCCAGAATGTACTGTATTTGGCCGTTAGTGCTGCGAAACTCGTCTGCAGCCCAGGCTTCGATCGCTTCCATCATCTCCGCGTCTACACGCAGGATGAAGCTTTTGACCGTATTCCCATTTTCCTTTTTGGCCATGTTTTGTGTTACTATTAATTATTGATATAGTGTTCCTGTGTTGACTACAGGCTGTGCGGATTCGTCTGCGCAAAGGACAACCAGCAAATTACTGACCATTGCAGCTTTCCGTTCTTCATCCAGTTCGACGACTCCGTCTTTCTTTAATTTATCCAGTGCCAGATGAACCATGCTGACTGCTCCTTCGACAATCCGTTCGCGGGCGGCGATAATAGCGTCTGCCTGCTGGCGGCGTAGCATCACGCTGGCAATTTCGGATGCGTAGGCCAGATAGTTTATGCGGGCTTCTACGATTTCAATCCCGGCGATGTCGAGGCGGCTGTTGAGCTCTGCTTCGAGACGCTTGGTTACTTCTCCGCTTTCGTCTGAACGGAGTGTAACCTTATCGATGGTTTCATTCGTATCGTAAGCGTACATGCCCGCAACCTGGCGGAGAGCGGCATCGCTTTGTATCTGGACGAATTCCCGGATATTGCCGGAAATGTCGAAACTGGCTTTATAGGTGTCTTTTATCTTCCATACGACCACTGCGCCGATCATAATTGGATTCCCTACTTTGTCGTTCACCTTAATAGGCTCGATATTCAGATTTAGAATACGTAATGTCACGGTCGATTTCTGAAAAAGAGGATTTACCCAGTAAAACCCGTTTGTCATAATCGTTCCTACATATCTTCCGAAAAATGTCAGCACACGAGAATTGTTCGGTTGAATAATCATAAATCCCGGAATCATGATGCTTGCACATATTGCGCATATTACACCGATAACCGTACTCCATATCTCTGAAAGAGACAGTAGATATACTGCTACTCCTACTAAGACCAGGATGATAAGCACTGCCATAAATCCTGATAACTTAGTGCCGTCGAAACTCTTTTCCTGTGTAGTCATAATGATTAGTATTTGATATTATTTTGATATCACAAAGTAAAGCAATGTTTCGGACGTTTGCAAATAAATTATGAACTTTTTATAAGCAGATATATAAAATATTCTATAGCTTTGTCTACTCAAAAAATACACGATTGGAATTTCAGCTCGATACAGATAATAAGGAGTTTCAGGATGCCTTGCAACTGATCACTCATACGCGACAGTCCGTCTTTCTGACCGGGAAGGCTGGGACGGGTAAGTCTACGTTTCTGAAGTATATTTGCGGACATACGAAAAAGAAATATGTCGTACTGGCGCCGACGGGGATTGCTGCAATTAATGCGGAGGGAGTGACGCTCCACTCTTTTTTCAAGTTGCCGTTCCGTCCGATGCTCCCCGACGATCCGGATTTGAGCTTGAAGAATGGACGCATTTTCGAGTTTTTCAAATATACGAAGAAACACCGTAAGCTTATTGAGGAAGTCGAACTGATCATCATCGACGAGATTTCGATGGTCAGGGCTGATATTATCGATTGTGTAGACCGTGTCCTGCGGGTATTTTCCGGTAATATGCGCTTGCCGTTCGGTGGAAAGCAGTTGTTGTTTGTCGGAGATGTTTTTCAGTTGGAACCGGTCGTGCCTTCCGACCAGAAAGAGATATTAAGTCTTTTCTATGCCAGTCCGTTTTTTTTCTCAGCCCGTGTATTTAAGGATATTAATCTGGTTCCTATCGAATTGCAGAAGGTTTACCGGCAGACAGATCCGGTCTTTATCAATATTCTGGACCGTATCCGTAATAATGCAGCCCGAAAACAGGAACTGGATATTTTGAATGCCCGTTATTTTCCTGATTTTACTCCCCGTAACGAAGATATGTATATTACGCTTGCAACCCGCCGTGACCAGGTGGATTTCATCAATGAGCGGAAACTTGCGGAACTTCCGGGTGAAGAGTTTATCTCCAAGGGGAAGATCGAAGGTGATTTTCCGGAATCGTCGTTGCCGACGCAGTTGAATCTGTCCATCAAGGAACAGGCGCAGGTTATTTTTATCGATAACGATTATGAGCGGCGCTGGGTGAACGGGACGATCGGCATGGTGTCCGGAATCGACGAGAACGGAAATGTCTTTGTCTTGCTTGAAGACGGAAGGGAATATCTGGTGGAACCGACTTCCTGGCGTAACTATAAATATAAGTATAACGAAAAGGAGAAGAAGGTGGAAGAGGAGATTGTCGGCACTTTCGAACAACTTCCGATTCGCCTGGCATGGGCGATAACCGTGCATAAAAGCCAGGGACTTACTTTCAGCCGGGTTGTGGTGGACTTGACCGGTGGCGTTTTTGCCGGCGGGCAGACCTATGTGGCTTTAAGCCGTTGTACGTCTTTGGACGGCCTGGTGCTGAAAAGCCGGATTTCGCCTCATGATATATTTGTGCGGAAAGAAATCGTGCAATTCAGCCAGCAGTTTAATGACCGCCAACTGATCGAGAAAAGCCTGCAGGAAAGTGAAGCCGAATTATTGTATGCCCGTGCCGTCCACAGCTTCAAGTCCGGGAATATAAAAGAGGCTGTCGAAGCATTTGCCGCCGCTGTCGGCAAGCAGAACGAATTAGGCAAGCCGGAAGTGCAACGCCTGCTTCGTTTGAAGTTGCAAACGATGAATACGCAACAGGCACAGATCAAGAAACTCCGGGAGGAGCTATACGCCCAGCGTGAAGTGCAGAAAGAATATGCCCACGAATATTACCTGATGGGGAATGAATGTATAACGAAAGCCCACGATCCGAACGCTGCTATCCGTTCTTTTGATAAAGCACTCAAACTTTACCCCGAATATGTGGATGCCTGGGTACGCAAAGGAGTGACGTTGCTCGATTTGGGTGACGGTTTTCAGGCGGTCACCTGCCTGAATGAAGCTGTGCGTTTGAACCCGCAGTCATTCAAAGCGCGTTATAATCGAGGAAAATCTTATCTCCAGTTGAAATATTATGACGAGGCTGTTTCCGATTTTATGAAAGCAGTCGATCTTAAGCCTAAACATGCCGCAGCCCATGAATATCTTGCGGAATCTTTCTTGCATATAGGGGAGAAAGAGCTGGCACGGCAGCATCAGGACATAGCCGATAGCCTTCGTGATGGTGAAGACAGTTAATGTTTTGTCTCTAAATTTATACAGAAATGTAATAAAAAGGTGATAATAAGATTGTATATTTGTGGCGTAATGTTAAAATATATAGGGGGTTAAATTAAAAAGAGAATTTCTGTATGAAAAAAAGTTATCTGCTGTCTTTGTTTTTATTGATCTGTATGAGTGTTTCCGTACAGGCTCAGGTGACAACTTCCGCTTTGAGTGGAAAGGTTATCGATGATCAGAATGAGAGTGTTATTGGAGCGACTGTGGTGGCGGTGCACGAACCGTCCGGAACTATGTACGGTGCAGTTACAAATGTGGACGGCCGTTATACAATACAAGGTATGCGTACCGGCGGTCCATATAAAGTGGAGATCTCTTATGTAGGTTATCAAAAAGATGTTTTTACAGATATCAGGTTGGAATTGGGTAATACGTTTGTATTGGATGCAACTATGCAACCCAGTTCGCAACAATTAGGGGAAGTCGTTGTAACGGCAGATGCTAAGAAGAAAATCGGAGCATCGGAAAACTTTTCTGCTAACAGGATCCAGTCAACTCCGACTGTCGACCGTAACATTTATGATGTGGTGAAGAATATGCCGATGGCAATGACCTCCAAGAATGGGGGTATTTCTTTCGCCGGTTCCAATAACCGGTATAACAGTTTTCAGATCGACGGAACAGTCAGTAATGATGTATTTGGGTTAGCTCCGTCAGGAACAAATGGTGGTCAAACCAATGCCAACCCCATTTCAATGGATGCTATTCAGGAAATCCAGGTTGTAGTCGCTCCTTTTGATGTTCGCCAGAGCGGTTTTACCGGAGGCGGTATCAACGCGATTACCAAACAAGGAAATAACACTTTCCATGCGTCAGCTTATTCTTATTTTACGAATGAGAGCCTTTATGGAAAATACAATGCCTTTAAAGATAATGTAAAGGACAAACTTTCCGAACAGTCGACCAAGACATTTGGCGGTACGTTGAGCGGTCCGATCATTAAAGACAAACTGTTCTTCTTCGCCAATGTCGAGAACCGTAAGGAGTCCTATCCTTCACGGTTTTATGCCGGCTATGATGCGAAGGGCTTTACAGTAGATATGGCAAAGACTATTGCTGATAAGTATGAACAATATACAGGTATTCGTGAAGGCTACGGCCCGCGTGATGTAGATCAGAAAGCATTCAGTTTCCTGGGGCGTATCGACTGGAATATCGACCAACACAACAAGTTAGCTTTCCGCTATCAGCTGAATAATTCATACGACGATATCTACAGCCCGGCCAACATGACCTATTTCTTTAATAACAGTGGTTACCGGATGAAGAATAAAACGAATTCATTCGTGGCAGAATGGAACTCTCACTTGAATAATGCTTTATATAATGAATTCCGTGCAAGTCTTACGACAGTGCGCGACCAACGCGAAGTTGCCTATCAAGGGCCGAATGTAAAGATTAACGGTAGCGATAACAGCGGGACGAATAACACGACTGTCAATATCGGTACGGAATATTCTTCCGGAGCCAATGCGCTGGATCAGGATATTTATACATTTGAAGATAACCTCTCCTGGTATAAGGGCAATCATACTTTTACTTTTGGTACACATAACGAGATATTCCGGATGAAGAACCTGTTTATCCAGGCGGTTACCGGTTCCTGGGAGTTCGGTTCGATGGACGCATTCCTGAACGACAGCCCGTCCAAGTATGTATTTAAATATACAGACCCGGATGTTACGGGCGGTGACTACCAATATACACCTATTATAAAAGCCGGTCAATTCGGTTTCTATGCTCAGGACAATTGGATGGTTACCAATCGTTTCTCTTTGACTTACGGTCTGCGTTTCGATATTCCGTTGCTGTTTAACGATCCTACGGTCAACAATGAGTTCAATGAGTATGCAGCCAGTAAGAACATTAAGGAAAGAGTAGGGGAAATGCCCGGTGCAAAAGTGATGGTTTCACCCCGTTTGGGATTCCGCTGGTACACGGATGACAGCCGGAATACGCTGATTCGTGGTGGAGTAGGTTTGTTCACTGGCCGTGTTCCTTTCGTATGGCTTTCCAATGCTTATAACAATACAGGTATCGAGCAGAAAGGTACGACAATCTTTGCTTCCGGATCTTCACCAGCTCCTTCTTTAGGACAGTATGCGAAAGATCCTATCGGTGCCATGAATTCGCAATCAGGAAGCCCTGCTACGCCCGATATCGTAACAGTATCCAAGAGTTTCAAATATCCGCAGGTATTCCGTGCGAATCTGGCTTTGGAACAGATGTTGCCGGGAGATGTAAGGATGACGGTAGAGGGTCTTTATTCCAAGACATTTAATAATGTATATTTTGAAAACCTGGCATTGTCGAGCAATGCAAAAGTCTATGCTGTTCCGGGTGTAGAGGCTTCGGCTACTCCTTTTTATTCGGTTGATAAGAAATATTTCAGTATTACCAATTTGAAGAATACAAATGATGGCTATACTTATTCATTGTCAGCTCTGTTTGAAAAGAGTTTCGACTTTGGTTTGGGCTTGGCTGCATCTTATACATTCGGACATTCCAAATCTGTTTATGACGGAACATCTTCCGTTGCCTATTCTAACTGGAAATATAATTATGCAGTAGATACCAATAACCCGGGTCTGGCTTATTCCATGTTTGATATACCTCACCGTGTAATGGCTTCTGTTTCTTATACGACACCCCGTTATGCTAACGGATTCCTGGCTACAACCGTTTCCCTTATTTATAATGGATACGTGGGACAGCGTTATAGCCTGACGATGAATGAGTCCTATTATAATGCTGATACAAAGAAAACGGTCTATATCGATTATAATGGTGATGGCTGGGGAGGTAACTCACTGTTGTATATCCCGACTGAAGACGAGTTGAAAAAGATGGACTTCAAGACAGAAGAAGATCGTCAGAACTTTAATAACTGGATTGAAGGCGACAGCTATGCGAAGAAACACCGTGGACAATATGCCGACAGAAATTCAAATTCTGCTCCGTGGGAAAACCGGATTGATCTGCATGTGGCACAGGATATCTTTGTGTTGAAAGCACGCGGTAGTAAGTTCCAGGTGACATTCGACGTGACCAACTTTGCCAATATGCTGAATAAAAAGTGGGGATCTTCTTATGCAGCGGCTTATAACGTAATGCCATTGCAGGTGATCGGAAATAAGAAAGGTGATGATGGCAACTATACGAACACGTATGCTTATAATTCAAAGAATACGATTACAAAGAACGATCTTTTGTCTCGCTGGCATGCCCAAATCGGAGTTAAATATATATTCTAATTGTAAATGTATAGATTTCTTACTGTAATATTGATTGGCCTTTTCTCGATAATTTATTTATCGATAGCCGGATGTACTGCCCATTCTAAGAAAGAGCATTATGTCGTAGTCCTTTCGATGGATGGTTTTCGTTCCGATTATCCTTTGCATGCTCATACGCCGACATTGGATTCTTTGGCACGGGTCGGGGTGAAAGCTGCCTTTCGCCCCAGTTTTCCGAGCGTGACTTTTCCGAATCATTACAGTATGGCAACAGGTTTGCATCCCGACCATCACGGATTGGTGAGTAATTTCTTTTATGCCCCCGATCTGGATAGTATTTATCTGCTTGGCAAGCCCAATCCTGACTTTTTCGGAGGAGAACCGATCTGGAATACTGCTGAAAAGCAAGGTGTGCGGACTGCCTCGTTTTATTGGGTCGGAAGTGAATATCCGATACAAGGCCGCCAGCCTTCTGTCTGGAAGCCATTTGATAAGAATGTCCCTTTTTCAGATCGTGCAGATTCAGTGATTGCCTGGTTGCAATTGCCTGAAAAAGTCCGTCCTCATCTGATTATGTGGTATATGGAAGAACCGGATGCCATCGGCCATAAGGTTGGTCCCGATGCAGCCGAGACACTTTCGACGGTAGAAGAGTTGGACCGGATATTAGGAGATTTCTTTGCCAAAGCGCGCAAATTGAAGATATTTAATAAGATTGATTTCATCGTCTTGTCCGACCATGGTATGGCAACGATTCATCCGGAGAATTTTGTGAATCTGAGTGATTACCTTCCGCGTGACAGCTTTGAGTATGTGTTCGACGGTGTACCGACTTTGCTCTATCCGAAGCCGACTTATACGGATAGCGCTTATGCAATCCTGAAACGTGTGCCTCATATTACGGTATGGAAAAAGAATGAGATTCCGGAGAAGTATGTGTATGGTAAAAATCCGCGTGTCGGAGATTTGTTTATACAACCGGATGTCGGAACATATGTGCTTTTCCGTCTGGGAGCGCGGTCTACCTTAGCCGCTACACACGGATATGACAATTATGCTCCCGAGATGGAGGCAATCTTTTATGCGGCAGGACCGTCGTTCAAACAAAATGTAGAACTTCCGGTTATGGCAAATGTAAATTTGTATCTGATGATAGCCCGCTTACTAAACTTGCAGCCGGCTCCGAATGATGGAGATAGTGCGGTGGTTTCAACCTTATTCAGAAAGGAAAAATAAAGAATCTTGTCCTGATGTTGTAGCATCTGTCGTCTGTAGGAAACAGTTGGCAGATGCTGCAAACATCATAAATCATTTAATAATAGCAATTCGCTCCCGGAGAAAAAGCCAATTGGCTGCTGGCACTCTTGATTTCGATTTTGTTTTCTCTTGCCAGCCATCCGATAGCGGACCACAGATCAGCTTCTGTTAAAGCTGTAGCCCTTTTCAACTCCTCAAAACTCCAACATCCGCCATCCAGCAATAAATTGCAGATGGCACCGGCATTTAATCCTATAGTCCCTTTATTCATGATAAACTCCATTTTATGTTATCTGTTATGTAAACTATAAACAAAGCAGAAGGTAGAAAAGATTAATGCCTCCCTGTGTTTTTATAGAGTTTTAAAAACTGATAATATGTTTTATGGGCTCACCCGATAATCATTGGGGAAAATACATCATTTATGGTTCAAAACTACTTACAACTGTAAACAAGCGTGAAGGTCCTGACTCGTCAAGATCGGCTGCGAAATAGTATTGCAGTGCTTCATGGGGTTATAGTGCCGTAAAGGAATGAATAACCCGGCAGATAGAATGAATGATGCGGAATGTGTGCCTCCTCCGTACCTACCCGCTATTCATGTCACAGCCGTGAAACAAAAGAAATCCAACCGTAACATAGAAGGAAGACAGTTGTGACATAAAAGGAATACAGTCGTAACATGCAATAGAGGACCAAGGTTTATCCGTTATTGATTCATTATTTTCCCCCAAGAAATATCGGGTGAGCCGTTTTATGTAGATGATGAGGGAAAATAAAAGCCTGCGGTTTCTACCACAGGCTTTTAGTAGTGCGTCCGGGGGTCGAACCCGAGTTTCCGCCGTGAGAGGGCGGCGTCCTGGACCACTAGACGAATGCACCAGTTTGTCTTGTTAGACGCTGCGAAATTAGTAAATATTTTATTCCGGTGTATCGTTAGAGGGATTTTTTTCGAAGAAAATATTTGCTTTTTGTCATTCTGGTACAGATTTAGGCCTTTCTCCACTAAAAGGCGTTAAAAGAGGCTGCAAATTCGCTTGTATTTCATTTGTGTTCAAGTTTATTTATTCTACCTTTGCCATCTGTTATTGAACAATATACTATTGAACATTACTAATCTCAGTAATAAAATAACTAATATTATGGCAGAACTAAAAGAAAAACTATTCTCAGAATTCGCCCCGGTGTCAACAGAAGACTGGGTTGCGAAGATTACGGCCGACCTGAAAGGGGCTCCGTTTGAGAAGAAGCTTGTATGGAAAACAGGAGAAGGATTTAATGCGAATCCTTTTTATCGTTTGGAAGATTTGGAAGGTTTAAAGACTACGACCTCTCTTCCTGGTGAATTTCCTTATGTGCGTGGCACAAAGAAGGATAATGACTGGTATGTACGCCAGAACATTGAGGTGACTTGCTTTAAAGCTGCAAACGAGAAAGCGCTTGACATCTTGAATAAAGGTGTAACTTCTCTCGGTTTTATCATCAAGGGTGATGAAGTGAGTGCCGAAAACATTGCTACTTTGCTGAACGGCATTTGCCCGGAATGTGTTGAACTGAACTTCAATACATGCCTTTGCAAAGCAGAAAAACTGATTGGTATTCTGGCTGAATACTTTACATCAAAAGGCGTTGATCTTACAAAATGTGCCGGTTCGGTCAATTATGATCCGTTTAAGAAACCGTTGATCAAGGGACACAAAAACGAAAATTGGGTAGAAGCTGCATCTGCTGTGCTCAAAGCAGGCGAAGCGTTGCCTAAATACAAAGTTTTGGCGGTGAATGCATTTGAATTGAACAATGCCGGTGCTTATATCTCTCAGGAATTGGGTTATGCCTTGGCTTGGGGTAACGAATTGCTGGCAAAGTTGACAGATGCAGGCTTTGATGTTACAGAAGTTGCCAAGAAGATTAAGTTCAACTTTGGTATCAGCTCCAATTATTTCATGGAAATTGCAAAGTTCCGTGCTGCCCGTTGGTTGTGGGCTGAGATTGTAGCGGCTTACAAGCCGTCTTGCAATTGTGCTTGCAAAATGAATGTACATGCACAGACTTCCCAGTGGAACATGACGGTTTATGATGCTCACGTAAACTTGTTGCGTTCACAGACGGAAGCAATGTCTGCTGCTATTGCCGGAGTCGATTCCATCACGGTTCGTCCGTTCGATGAAATATTCGAAACACCGGATGATTTCTCCGAACGTATTGCACGTAACCAACAGTTGCTGCTGAAAGAAGAATGCCACCTGGATAAAGTAGTCGATCCGGCTGCCGGTTCCTACAGTGTGGAAGTTTTCACAAACTCGATTGCTGATGTTGCTTGGAAGCTCTTCCTCGAAACAGAAGAAAAAGGCGGTTTCGGAGCGTTGGCAAATGCCGGAGAAATCCAGGCTGCCGTAAATGCTTCTAATGCTGCTCGCCATAAAGCGATTGCTACCCGTCGTGAGGTATTGCTGGGTACGAACCAGTTCCCGAACTTCACGGAAGTTGCTGCTGAAAAGATCAAGCGCGATGGTGCTTCTTGCAGCTGTGGACATGCTTGTAGCGAAGCTGAGATTGCAACATTGGGCTTTGACCGTGGTGCTTCTGAATTTGAATCTTTGCGTTTGGCAACAGAGAAGAGCGGTAAGACTCCGAAAGCATTCATGCTGACAATCGGAAATCTGGCTATGCGTCTGGCCCGTTCGCAGTTCTCTTGCAACTTCTTTGCTTGTGCCGGTTATAAAACAATCGATAATTTAGGTTTTGACACAGTTGAGGAAGGTATTGAAGCAGCTCTTGCTGCCGGTGCCGAGATTGTTGTCTTGTGTTCGAGCGACGATGAATATGCAGAACTTGCTCCGGCTGCCTTCAAGGCGTTGAACGGTCGTGCAGAGTTTGTTGTGGCTGGTGCTCCGGCTTGTATGGAAGACCTGAAAGCATTAGGCATCGATCAGTTTGTAAATGTAAAGAGCAACGTGCTTGAAACATTGCAGGCTTTCAATGCAAAATTAGGTATTAACTGATTATGAATTATCGAGAACAACATGAGACCAAATTTTAAAGATATAGATATCAAAAATGCCGGTTTTGCAGCAACAAATACTGCTGAATGGGCAAAAGCCAATGGCATCGAAGCCAATTGGAAAACACCGGAACACATCGATGTGAAGCCGGTATATACGAAAGAAGACCTGGAAGGCATGGAACATCTGGACTTTGTTTCCGGTCTGCCTCCTTATCTGCGTGGTCCGTACAGTGCCATGTATCCGTTGCGTCCCTGGACAATCCGCCAGTATGCAGGTTTCTCCACTGCTGAGGAATCCAACGCATTCTACCGTCGTAACTTAGCTTCCGGCCAGAAAGGTTTGTCAGTTGCATTCGACCTTCCGACACACCGTGGCTACGATGCCGACAACGAACGTGTTGTAGGTGATGTGGGTAAAGCCGGTGTATCTATCTGTTCGCTGGAAAACATGAAAGTATTGTTCGATGGTATTCCTTTGAACAAGATGTCTGTTTCCATGACAATGAACGGTGCCGTTCTTCCGGTATTGGCGTTCTACATCAACGCAGGTCTGGAACAAGGCGCTAAGTTGGAAGAAATGGCTGGTACGATCCAGAACGATATCCTGAAAGAGTTCATGGTGCGTAACACCTATATCTATCCGCCCGAATTCTCTATGAAGATTATCGCTGATATCTTCGAATATACATCACAGAAGATGCCGAAGTTCAACTCTATCTCTATCTCCGGTTATCACATGCAGGAAGCAGGTGCAACAGCTGACATCGAGATGGCTTATACGTTGTGCGACGGTATGGAATATCTTCGTGCCGGTATAAACGCAGGTATCGATGTGGATGCATTTGCTCCGCGTCTGTCTTTCTTCTGGGCTATCGGCGTGAACCACTTCATGGAAATCGCCAAAATGCGTGCCGCCCGTATGTTGTGGGCAAAGATCGTGAAGAGCTTCGGTGGAAAGAACCCGAAATCTCTGGCATTGCGTACTCACTGTCAGACTTCCGGTTGGTCATTGACCGAACAGGATCCGTTCAACAACGTAGGCCGTACTTGTATCGAAGCTATGGCTGCCGCATTGGGACATACGCAGTCTTTGCATACGAACGCATTGGACGAAGCTATCGCATTGCCGACAGACTTCTCTGCCCGTATCGCTCGTAATACACAGATTTATATCCAGGAAGAAACAAAAGTTTGTAAGCAAATCGACCCGTGGGGCGGTTCTTACTATATTGAATCTTTGACAAACGAACTGGTACACAAAGGTTGGGCTTTGATCCAGGAAATCGAAAGCATGGGCGGTATGGCGAAAGCTATCGAAACCGGTCTGCCGAAGATGCGTATCGAAGAAGCTGCTGCCCGTACGCAGGCTCGTATCGACTCCGGCGTTCAGACAATCGTAGGTGTCAACAAATACCGTCTGCCGAAAGAAGATCCGATCGATATCCTTGAAATCGATAATACAGCTGTACGTAAAGAACAGGTGGCTGCTCTGAAAGAGTTGCGTGCTAACCGCGACGAAGCTGCCGTTCAGAAAGCGCTGGCCGATATCACGGAATGTGTGAAGACTAAGAAAGGCAACTTGCTGGAATTGGCTGTTAAGGCAGCCGGTCTGCGTGCATCATTAGGAGAAATCTCCGATGCCTGCGAAGTGGTTGTAGGTCGTTATAAAGCAATTATCAGAACTATATCAGGCGTGTATTCATCAGAAACAAAGAAAGATGCAGACTTCCAGAAAGCATGTGAGCTGACTGCCGAGTTTGCCAAGAAAGAAGGTCGCCAGCCGCGTATCATGATCGCTAAGATGGGTCAGGACGGACACGACCGCGGTGCTAAGGTTGTGGCTACAGGTTATGCAGACTGTGGTTTCGACGTAGACATGGGACCGTTGTTCCAGACTCCGGCCGAAGCTGCCCGTCAGGCTGTAGAGAACGACGTTCACGTAATGGGTGTTTCTTCTTTGGCTGCCGGACACAAGACTTTGGTTCCGCAGGTTATCGAAGAACTGAAGAAGTTAGGCCGTCCCGATATCATTGTGATTGCCGGAGGTGTTATTCCTGCACAGGATTATGACTTCCTGTACAAAGCAGGTGTCGCTGCTATCTTTGGCCCGGGTACTTCAGTAGCGAAAGCTGCTGTCCAGATCCTGGATATACTGTTAGGCGAATAAAGAAACGTAAGTTTTTCCGAATAAAACCGCGCAGTTTCCATTGGGAAGTTGCGCGGTTATTTTTTTCAATTAATGACAGATAAGACAATGAAACAGAAGTTTGCTTTAGAGAAAAAGACGTTTGCCGTCCTTATGGGATTGCTGGCATTCCTTTTATTGGTCCCGTCTTGCAAGACAGATGATAAAGTTCCCGATCTCTCCGAGGAAGGAACGAATGACTGGATTTATAAGATTATGACGGATTACTATTTGTGGTATGAGGATGTGCCGGACAAAGGAAGTCTGAACTTCTCCCAGTCTCCCGATAAGTTCTTCGCATCATTGTTATCTGATCAGGATGGCGTGAAATATGGAGATAGCTGGCTGACTTTTTCCCGGATAGAGAAAAAGAAGGAAGAAACGAAGTCCATCACGGAATCCGATTCCTATGGTTTTGAGTTTGCCTCTTATAAAAGTGGTGATCATTATTACGCCTGGGTTTTGTATGTACTGCCCGACTCTCCGGCAGCCGAAGCCGGTTTGAAGCGCGGTGACTGGATTGTTGCTGTCGGCAGCGAGAATCCGAATGTGACAAGCACGTCTGCCTTTTTTAGTGGTGGAGAGACGACTTTCCTATTGGCGGATATGGAACGGGTAAATAATAGCGTAATTCTTCATAAGAGGGAAACACTATCGATTTCAGCTTCCCGTGCCGTAGAAGACACGCCTTTCCTGAAAGATTCCGTCTATACGATTAATGGAAAGACTGTCGGTTATCTGGCTTATAAGAGTTTTACTTCCGGACCGGATGATGAAAATGAGGCGTACAATGATCAGATGAAACAGATCTTCGCCCGCTTTAAGGCTAAGAATGTGAACGAATTTGTGCTGGATTTGCGTTACAACCAGGGCGGCTTGGTTTCCTGTGCCCAGCTGATGACGTCTCTCTTGGCTCCGGCCAATGCTTTGGGAAAGACATTCTGCATCATGGAGCATAACGAAAAACAAACCTCGAAGAATGAAACCTTATTGATGAAGAAGAACTCCGAATTAGGGAATGCGAATCTGGATTTGAAACGCCTTTACGTTTTGACCGGAGAAACAACGGCCTCTGCTTCGGAAGCCGTGATCAATTGCCTGATTCCTTATATGGGCCGTAGCAATATCACGCTTATCGGTGAGAAAACGATTGGCAAACGTGTGGGAGCGAATACCTTCGGAACAAAAGAAGATTATGAATGGCTGGTGTCTCCGATCACTTTGCGCATCTATAATGCAGAGCACAATGCCGACTATGCAAACGGTTTTGCCCCGGATGTACCGGTCGAGGAGTTGGTTGTCGGTAATCAGTTGTTGCCTTTCGGCGATACCGATGAGCTGCTGTTGAGCGAAGCGATCTCGCGTATCACCGGATTGAAGAGCCAGTCTGTCCGCACGGAAAGCGGTGAGCGTATCAAGTTGCCTCTGTCTTTCGAAAGGAAGAAAAAGGAAGGCCTTCTCTACGATCCTGCAAAGTAAGACCTTCGCTCTCTTATAATTGAAGTTCATCTGCCAGCTTGTCCAACCAGGCTGGCATTTTGTTTAAATAGGTGTTTCGTTCGGTCAGGAACGTCGGAGCAAAGAGATATATCTGGAGGTCTTTGCATTTTTCCTGTAAACTTTCTTCTATCGGATAGTAGCTGGCAAGTACGGCCTGCGAGATGTCGCCCCCGTAAGTCTCCCGTACGGCGTCTATCTTGTAAATATCGTTCTGCGTGACGTTGCCCGACTTGCATTCGATAAAGATCAGCTTCTGCTGGTTGTTCAGCAGCACGTCTATCTCATTCTTTGGATGTGCATCCTGTCCGTTTGTCTGAAAGATGACGCTTTGCCAGACCTCCGGCGAGTTTTCCCGTTGCAAGCTCCAGTTGCGGACCTGGTTTGCCACAAGCGTTTCCCACCAACGGCCCTCGAAATAAAGATGAGTCGCATTACTTTGGGGCAGACGCAGTAAGACATATTCCCTCAGCGTAACCAGAATGGAACCGTTCCTATGCTTAAACCTCAGGTTGTTAGCGAAGATTTTAGAGGATGGCAGGCGGTTCAGCTGCCGCTTGCAAAAGATGCTGAAGAACTTCTGGATGCGGGCATGTTCCTGCGGATACTGTTCGATGAACTGCTTGATGCGCTTCGAGGCCTTCACGTCTTCATCACTTAACTCTTTGGCATCGTGGTAGTCCGAAAGGGTGTTGCCGCTCAAGCTTAGTATCTCGTCGTTGTTGAGCGAGCTTTGCAGCGGATGGTTCTCGAATTTGCTCAGATGGACAACTTCTCCGTGTTGCGTCAGGTAGAAAGCATCGGCGCCCGATTCTTTGGCGACGACGAATGCCGCAAACGCCATGACCTTTGTTCCTTCGGACAGGTTGTATGTAAACTCACCCTGATGTTCCCGGTGAATCCGGCGGCATACATTGATTACGTTGTTCCCGTTGTAAGGTTCCGCCTTATAGCGGTTGCATCGGATGGAGGATGGCAACAATGGATACATAGGCGTTTCTATATGATCCGTCGCATCTGTATAGAGCAGGTGAATGTGGTCCGGCCCGAATTCTTTGATGCCGTGGTAGACAGAGGTGATGTCTTTCCCCAGCAGGATTATCTGGTGTTTCATTTGTTCTATTTTGGGTGTCGCATACAAAGATACTTTTATCTTCCGGTAAAAGCTCATATTTTATCCTTATTTTTGCTTCCGGTATAAACTAATAACACGATGGAAATGATAAATTGTTTTATTCCGTTCCTTTCTCTTTCCCAGGCCGAAGAAACTATCAAAGGGTTGAGGCTTTGCGACCGGATAAATAATATATATTTGTTGTCGGCAGAGCCCGCTTCCGGCACGGTTATGGGATGTGAGGTTTTATCTGTCGGTTCGCTCAGCAGCACTGCTGCTTGCCGGGCTATCGCCTCACACGCCGATACAGCCTATACATTATTATATACGAAACATACGACGCTCGAACCCGGACAATTCGCCCTGGAACGTATGTTGGCAATAGCCGGCGATACACATGCCGGAATGCTTTATGCAGACCATTACCAGGTGGAAGCCGGCGTCTATAAACCCGCTCCGGTGATTGATTACCAGCAAGGCAGCCTGCGCGACGACTTCGACTTCGGTTCTGTCCTGCTGTTCGACTCCGCCGTTTTGAAGCAGGCGGTGGCGGCGATGGACCGTGATTATCGCTTTGCCGGACGCTACGACCTGCGCCTTCGTGTTTCCGAATTGGCCGGGCTGGTCCATATCAATGAATATTTGTATTCGGAAGTGGAACAGGACAAGCGCAAGAGCGGGGAGAAGTTGTTCGATTATGTCGACCCGAAGAACCGGGCGGTGCAAATCGAGATGGAAGCGGCCTGCACGGCCTACCTGAAACGGTGCGGCGGCTATCTCGCTCCCCGTTTCGAACCGATCGCCTTCGATGCCGGGACTTTCGAGCAGGAAGCCTCTGTCATTATTCCCGTCCGCAACCGCATCCGCACCATCGAAGATGCCATCCGTTCCGTGCTGGCACAGCAGACAACTTTCCGTTTCAACCTGATTATCATAGACAACCATTCGACGGACGGCACGTCCGAAGTCATCGACAAATACACTTCGGACGAACGTGTGATCCATCTGATCCCCGCGCGTTCCGACCTCGGTATCGGCGGCTGCTGGAACTTAGGCGTCCATCATCCGGCGTGCGGCAAGTTTGCCGTCCAGCTCGATAGCGACGATGTGTATAGCGGCCCCGACACGTTGCAGAAGATCGTGAATGCCTTCTACGAACAGAACTGCGCGATGGTTGTCGGCACATACCGGATGACGGACTTCGCGATGAACGAAATCCCGCCCGGCGTGATCGACCATAAAGAGTGGACGCCGGAGAACGGACGCAACAACGCCCTTCGCATCAACGGCCTGGGCGCTCCCCGTGCTTTCTACACGCCGGTTCTCCGGACGATCAATCTTCCGAATACCAGCTACGGAGAAGATTACGCCTTAGGACTGCGCATCTCCCGCACCTGGCAGATCGGGCGCATCTACGACGTCCTCTATCTCTGCCGCCGTTGGGAAGACAACTCCGATGCCGCTCTCGATATCGTGAAGATGAACGGACATGACACTTACAAGGACCGCATCCGGACCTGGGAACTACAGGCCCGGATCGCGCTGAACGCTCATTCGTCCAGGTGATAGACCACGAACGGGTCGTCGTGGTAATAAGTTGTCATGACCAGCGTGCCGGTTTTAGGATCTATGACATTGTAGACGCAAAAGTCATGTAGCTTGTATCGTTTGACAGGATTGCCGTTCCAGTCGTATTTCTCCAGATACATATAGTTGTTGCCTTTCTGGGCTTCCGCCGCCACGACATAAGGCGTTCGTCCTGAGTGGGTGATGTAGACGTAATCGCGGGTCGGCAACACTTGCATATAATGGGTGACGTTCGCATCCAGTCCGTCCCTGACGGTCAGTGTCTTTTCGTCGAACTCGGATTGCTCGAAGTTGAGCGTCCGGACAGTCTTTGCCTCCATATCCATGAACTTGATGATCTTGGTGTATTTATAGGCGAAGACCATCCGGTCGCGTCCGGGATTGGTGCAAAGCGCGCCTGTCGCCGGTATGCCTTTGGAATGTTGCAGGCGAAGATTATACAGCTTTTCCCGTTGGATCGAATCATTCTCCAGAGGAACGCGGTAGATGGTGCTGCCCATTTGGTAGAGAATCGCTTTCTCTCCCGCCGGATAAGCATGTTCGACATAATCCCAGATCGAATGCCGGTCGAATGCTTTCTTTATAAAATGCGCTTCCAGATGCGAGTCGAGACCGTAAAGGTTGCCGTTGTATCCGTCCAGCATATAGCAAAGATAGGCCGGGTCAGAGGATTCTATGGCGACCGGCAGCATAAACTCATCCGGCCCGTTTCCCCGGTCACCGATTGTTTTCACGTGAGTAAACGAAGGATAACGGAAGACATAAAACGGCGCGTCCCTGCAACCCATAATCAAGAGACTGTCCCGGATCACCATAGTCGGTTCGACCGGTTTGAAGATGAACGTATCCGGTTCCTCGATGTGCGTCCCCGTGAGTTCCGTCTCTTCGGAGAATACCTCCTTTCCTTTGAGGAACACTTCCCCGGCCTCCAAAGGCGGAAGTTCCGGGATTATTTCGATGGCGACGGTGTCTGCCGGTGGCGTCTCGTTTTCAGTTCCGGCAGTTGTGTTTTGCTTGCCGCCGCAAGCCGACAGGCTCAGGATAATCAGGGAAGAGCAGAAAAACAGGTGTTTCATGGTAATTAGAATTATAGTTTGGCTAAAGGTATGTATTTTTCGATGAACGATAACCTCTTTATCTCTTATTTCTTTCTCCTCTATCGCTTAGTCGTTTGTTCGGTATGAATTAGTGGAAGGATACCTATAGATAAATCGTTCGCTTGGCGGTGAACGATCGTCCGCCGCCCAGTGAACGATCGTCCGCCGGCAAGCGAACGATCGTTCGGCGCCTGGCGGACAACTAATGGGCAGGCTCTTCCGGGCTAATTTATACCGAACGGTTCGCTAATTCATCCTTATTAGCCGGATAAAAGTATGTGACCTGTTTTTTTTCACTACTTTTGTGATGCGGGTAAAGGTGCTGATAACCGTGAAAACACGAAGTATATGAATGATCTGGAACAACAAATAGAATCGCTCCTTCTCTCTCAGAAGAAGGACTGGAAGTTGGCGTGTGACAATTATGCCTCGCTAACGCATGTGCAGACCCGTTGCTTTGAGGGAGATAGCAGGCTTACGATTCTTCAGTTTAATCCCGAGCGGATTCGCTCGTCCGCCGCCAAGATAGACAAGGCTTCCTTGGCGGCGCGCCCCTGTTTCTTCTGCCACCGGCCGGAGGAGCAGAAGAGCGTGGTGTTTAATGACCTCTTCGAGATTTTGGTCAACCCTTATCCGATCTTCAACGACCACCTGACAGTTCCGCTGCGGCGGCATGAGAAACAGCAGATTGCGCCTTACTACGGCGATATGCTGGACTTGGTGTCCGCTCTGCCCGGCTATGCTTTGTTTTATAACGGGCCCAAGTGCGGGGCTTCCGCTCCCGACCATATGCATTTCCAGGCAGGAAGGCGAGGCGGCTTCCCGATTGTGGAAAGCTGGGCCGAGGCTTCGAAGGCGATTGTCCGGGAAGGCGATCGGACGCGTCTCTATGCGTTGTCCGATCATCTGCCGACAGCCTTTATCCTGGTGTCTGCCGACAAGGCGGAAGCCGTGGAAGTCTTTACATTATTATATAATGAGATGGATGTGAAGCCGGGCGACTATGAACCGATGATGAACGTCCTGGTCTGGACGGAAGGCGATTCCCGGATCACGTGTGTCTTTCCCCGGCGCGAATTGCGTCCTTCCTGCTATTATGCGGAGGGAGACGACAATATATTGATCAGTCCGGCTACCGTCGAGATGTCCGGTTTGTTTGTCGTCCCGTTAGAGAAAGACTTCCGGAAAGTGACGTATGCCGACCTGGAGAAAGTCTGGCGGGAGGTCAGCATTACAGAAGCAGAAAAGAATGAGATAATCCGAAAGATAAGAGAAAAAGTATGATACCACATAAGCCTTTGTCTGATAAAACGTCCGCAAGGTCACCCTGGTTCTGGGTTCCTTCCCTCTATTTTGCGCAGGGAATCCCTTACGTGGCGGTGATGATTGTTTCGGTCCTGATGTATAAACGCCTGGGAATATCCAATACGGATATCGCCCTTTACACGAGCTGGCTGAATCTTCCCTGGGTGATCAAACCGTTCTGGAGCCCTTTCGTCGATCTGTTGAAGACGAAGCGTTGGTGGGTGGTGACGATGCAGTTGCTGATCGGTGCCGGACTTGCCGGCGTTGCCTTTACGATTCCGACCGCTTTCTTCTTCCAGGCTTCGTTGGCAGTGTTCTGGTTGTTAGCTTTCAGTTCGGCGACACACGATATTGCGGCGGACGGTTTCTATATGCTGGCGCTCGATTCGCATGAGCAGGCGTTCTTTGTCGGCATCCGCAGCACGTTCTACCGGATTGCGATTATTGCCGGGCAGGGAGTGCTGGTGATGTTTGCCGGGTTCTTGGAGAACCGGACGGGGAAGATTCCGCTTGCCTGGTCCGTCACGTTCTTTATCCTGGCGGGGCTGTTCCTGGCTTTGTTCCTCTATCACCGCTATATATTGCCTGCTCCGAAAGGAGACAAACCTTCCGCCACGGTCACGCCGGGCACGATCTTGAAAGAGTTTTTCGCGACTTTCGCCTCATTCTTCAAGAAGAAACAGACGTTGGTTGCAATCCTGTTTATGCTGTTGTACCGTTTTCCGGAGGCGCAGTTGTCGAAGTTAGTCACGCCTTTCCTGGTCGATCCCCGCGAAGTGGGAGGATTGGGGCTTTCGACTGCCGAGATCGGATTGGTGTATGGGACAATCGGCACGATCGGATTGACTTTGGGCGGCATATTAGGCGGCATTGCCGCTTCTGCCGGCGGATTGAAGAAATGGATATGGCCGATGGCATTGGCTATATCGTTGCCCGATGCCGTCTTTATCTATCTCAGTACGGCTTTGCCGGACAACCTGTGGATTGTCAATATCTGTGTCTTTATCGAACAGTTCGGCTACGGTTTCGGGTTCACAGCTTATATGTTGTACCTGATTTACTATTCCGACGGCGAGCATAAGACGGCGCACTATGCGATCTGTACCGCCTTTATGGCATTGGGCCTGATGCTTCCCGGAATGGCGGCAGGCTGGTTGCAGGAGCAGATGGGATATGAGAACTTCTTCTGGTGGGTGATGGGCTGTTGCTTGGTGACATTGCTTGTCACGGCTTGTTTGAAGATTGATCCGGAGTTTGGGAAAAAGAAAAAAGAATAAGTGAAAGAAATATGATACTGATATCTGACAGCGGCTCCACCAAAACGGATTGGTGTGTGGTGGATAAGGGCGAGATCGTCCGCCGTATCGCGACAGCGGGCATTAACCCCTTTTTCCAGTCGGAAGAAGAGATTGCCGGCGAAGTGGAGAAGAACTTGCTTCCGGCTTTGGAAGGGCTGACGGTCACTTCTGTCTCTTTTTATGGGGCAGGCTGTGCTTTTCCGGAAAAGAACGAGGTGGTCCGTCGGGCGATCAACCGTTATCTGCCTGTTCCGGTGGAAGTCGGGAGCGATCTGTTAGCGGCCGCCCGTGCTTTATGTGGCGATGAGGCGGGGATTGCCTGCATCTTGGGTACCGGTTCGAACTCTTGCCTGTACGACGGGAAAGAGATTGTCCGGAACATCTCTCCGTTAGGTTTTATCCTCGGGGATGAAGGGAGTGGGGCTGTTCTCGGGAAACTGCTTGTCGGTGATGTCCTGAAGAACCAACTGCCGGAAGCGTTGAAGGATGCGTTCTTCGCGGAGTTCGGTCTGACGCCTGCCGTTATTATGGAAAAGGTCTATAAGCAGCCTTTCCCTAACCGTTTTCTGGCAAGTCTGTCTCCTTTCCTGATCCGGCATATAGAAGAACCGGCGATCAGCGGTCTGGTGAACGACAGTTTCCGGAAATTCTTTACCCGCAACGTGATGCAGTATGACTATCGGTCTTACCCGGTTCATCTGCTTGGTTCCGTCGCCTGGTATTACCGGGAGCAGTTGGAGGCGGTTGCCGGAGAGTTGGGTATTCGTTTGGGGGCAATTGTGCAGAGTCCGCTTGCCGGGCTGGTTGCTTATCATCGAGTTTAATAAATAATAGATATGTCGAAGTTCAAGTATTTTTTAATCGGATTATTAAGTATGGCATTTACAGCATGTGCGCAAAAGGAGAGTGAATTGTATTTGTTTGTCGGCTCGTATGCCGATGCGGCGGATACGGGTATCAGCTTGTATCGTTTTAATACGGATACGGGGGCGGCTACGTTGGTGAAAGAGGTTTCCGGTATTCAGGACCCTTCTTACCAGGCGATAAGCCGGGACGGGAAGTTTGTTTATTCGGTGAGCGAGACGGGAGAGAGCGATGCCAAAGTCTGTGCCTATTCTTTTGACAAGGACGCGGGGACGCTTACGCTGTTGAACGAGCAAAAGACCGAGGGAAGCGCTCCCTGTTATATCTGGGTGGACAGCCAGCGCCGCATGGCAGTTACGGCTAATTATAACGGAGGAAGTATCAGCGTATTCCCGATCTCGGCCGATGGCACGTTGCAGCCGGCCAAAGTCTATGCGTATGAAGGTGGAACGCCGGGTTCCGAGCGGCAGGCGGTTCCGCATCTGCATTGCGTCTATGCTTCCCCGGATGAGAAATACCTGTATGCAAACGATTTGGGAACGGACCGGATTTATAAGTACGAGCTTATTGCTTCCGGCAGCGGATTGAACCTGAAGGAAGGGGAACCGGCATCCTTTAGTTTGCCGGCCGGAGAAGGTCCCCGTCACACGGTTTTCCATCCGAACGGAAAGCGGGCGTATCTGATCAGCGAACTTTCCGGGCGTGTAACGGTTCTCGATTATGATAACGGCAATTTTACGCCTGTCCAGTTTATAGAAGCGGATACGTTGCACGTTTCCGGCAGTGCAGATATACACATCACTCCGGACGGACGTTTCCTCTATGCCTCCAACCGTTTGAAGGGAGACGGCATTGCCATCTTCTCCATCGATCCGGCGGATGGGAAACTGACGAAAACCGGTTATCAACTGACGGGCATTCATCCGCGTAACTTCATTATTACGCCGAACGGCAAATACCTGTTATGTGCCTGCCGTGACAGCAATGCAGTCCAGGTCTTTGAAATAGACCCGCAGACCGGGCTGTTGAAAGATACAGGGAAAGATATAAAGGTGGATAAACCCGTTTGTCTGAAGTTTAAATAAGATATGTCATTCATCAAGATAACAGAACAGGATTCCCTTTACAACGACCTGGAGCAGAAGTCTGTCCGGGAGTTGCTCGAAGATATAAACGCCGAAGACCGGAAGGTTGCTTTGGCTGTCCGGGAAACAATCCCTGAAATAGAAGAGTTGGTCTTGCAGATCGTCCCCCGCATGAAACAAGGGGGGCGTATCTTCTATCTGGGAGCGGGGACGAGCGGCCGGTTAGGAGTTTTGGATGCATCCGAGATACCGCCAACGTTCGGAATGCCTCCTTCGGTGATTATCGGATTGATCGCCGGTGGTGACACTGCTCTCCGTAATCCGGTGGAGAATGCCGAAGACGATGAGGTACGCGGTTGGCAGGAATTGCAGGAACATCAGATTAACGCTCTGGATACCGTGATCGGCATTGCTGCTTCCGGCACGACGCCTTATGTCATCGGCGCCCTTCGCCGGGCACGCGAACATGGCATCCTGACAGCTTCGATCTCCAGCAATCCCGATTCGCCGATGGCTGCACAAGCCGACGTGGCGATCGAAATGATTGTCGGCCCGGAGTTTGTCACCGGCAGTTCCCGCATGAAGTCCGGAACGGGACAGAAGATGATCCTGAATATGATCTCCACCTCCGTCATGATCCAGTTAGGCAGGATAAAAGGAAACCGGATGGTCAATATGCAGCTTACCAATCAAAAGCTCATCGACCGGGGAACCCGTATGGTGGCTGAAGAGTTGGGGCTTCCCTACAGCCAATCCCAGCATCTGCTCCTTATGTATGGTTCGGTTAAGGATGCCGTGGAGGCTTATCGTCATAAACGCTTAAAGTAAAAATGCTATTGGATCGGAGAGGAATTGACTTACTTGATAGAATAATGTTGTAAATAATTGAATTGATATTATGAGAAGGAGAGATTGCATGAGATGTTTTTATTATTTGTTACTGACGCTGCTATGTTGTGCAGGTTTGTCGGCAAAGACAAAGAAAGCTGTGTATATAATCATTGACGGGGTTCCGGCTGACCAAATCGAGAGGTTGCATCCTTCGGCTATTTTCGATATCGCTTCGAGGGGCGCCTATGGCCGGGCTTATACCGGAGGCGAGATAGGCGGATATTCCCAAACCGCTACGATTTCGGCAATCGGATATACCAATTTGTTGACATCGACTTGGTTTAACAAACACAATGTGGGTGGCAATTCCAATCTGAAGCCTAATTATAACTATTGGACTATCTTCAGGATCGCAAAAGAACAGCCGGAAGACTACAAAACGGCTATTTATTCCAGTTGGACGGACAACCGTACCGTATTGATCGGGGAAGGCAAGAAGGAAACAAACAATCTTAAAATAGATTATGTGAAAGACGGTTACGACCTGGATACGGTCCGCTTTCCGAAAAAAGAAAAGGATTTGCATATCTTCGATATCGACGAGCAAATCTCGAAAGACGCAGCGGCCGGTATCCGCAAGGATGCCCCCGATTTGAGTTGGGTTTATTTGTGGTACACCGACGATGCGGGACATATTGCCGGCAACGGCGCCTTTTTCGATGAGTATGTCCGGAAGGCTGACAACCAGGTTGCCCGTGTTTGGGAAGCTGTCAAGTATCGGGAGGCCAATTTCGATGAAGAATGGATGATCGTCGTTACGACCGATCACGGACGTGGTGAGAATGGGCATGGACATGGAGGCCAGTTCTGGCGGGAACGTACGACCTGGATATCGACCAATGTTCCTGTAAACAGCCATTTCTCAAAAGGGGCGTTAGCTATTACGGATATTGCTCCTTCTATTTGCCGTTATATAGGGTTTGAAATCCCGCAGGCTGTTCGTTGGGAGCAGGACGGCATTCCGTTTATCGGCAAAACCGATATTTATGATTTGCAAACCGTGCCTTATGACAATACGGTGGAGCTGTCCTGGAAATCTTATACAGAAAATGTTCCGGTCACAGTCTATGCTGCCACCGATAATAAATTCAAGGAAGGTGGAAAGGACGAATGGATTAAGCTTGCAGACCTTCCGGGGGGAGTGGATAAATATACGGTCGATTTGCAAAACCTGCCGGCTTCCAAGTTCTATAAGTTTGTTGTACAAGCTCCCGGGAATCATTTGAATCGTTGGTTGTTTAAGTAGATTTCAAATATGTTAAAATGACAATAACCCCCTTCTCCGGTCGTTTTTCTATTTCGTCTGAAATTTTGATCGATTTTGGTTTGACTTTTTTCATTGGTTATCCTTTCTTGTCTGACAAAAGATGAGGTGAGGTGCGCAGCCCGTTCCGAAAGGCTTTCTTTTTGATTGCCGAAAAACGGAAACGCCGGCAAAGTGATAAAGCTTAACTCCCGGAGAATCGAATATTTGCGAACGGAGACGGACTGCGCTCCAAATATCCCAAGGAAATATTGGGGGCCTTGTCGCCATGACGACCGTCCTCATCGCCTTTGTGACCGTCTTCATTGGAATGGCGACCGTCTTCATAGGGTATGACGACCGTTCTCATGGCGATAAAGTGCCTGGAAAATGAAATAAAGGTTGACTTCACGGCAGAAAACTCCCGAAAAAGAGAAAAGAGTCCCTTTTTGACGTCTGAAAAGTGGATTAACATTTATTCTGTTTCGGGCTTCTTTTGGGCTTAAAAAATGCGTTTTATACAATAAGCCCTGAAGTATCAATTGGTGAAAGCAGGTCGTGCATTGCTCTGTTAAAGATGCCGTGGATGCCTGCCACAGGTCCCGAGTTTTATAGATTGATCACGTTCTGCTCGAACTGCTCTTTGTTGCCGATTGCTTTATTCCGTATCTTACTCCGGTAGTTGTAAATGGTAGCTAAAGAGTATCCTAAGAAATGGGCGATCCGGTTGCTGTCCGTTACTCCTAAGCGGATCAGTGCGAATATGCGCAGTTCCGTTGTCAGCAGTTCCCCTGATTTAGGATAAATCCGTCCCTCTTCTATCAACAGGCTGTTGAACGAAGAAATAAAATGGGGGAACAGTTCCAGGAAAGACTTATCGAACTCATTGTAGAACGCTTTCCGTTCGTCACGGATAAACTGTTCGGATTTGATGGCTTTGAACAGGTCGTCTATGCGTGAGGCCATTGCCAGTTTAGCTAACGAATGGCGGTAAGAGTCCAATTGGTCCAGGTAAGCGACGCAGCGGTCCAGATAACGGGCGATATATACTTCCTTGATTTTACCGGTCTGTTCCAGCTCCTTATTTACGGCTTGCAATTGCTTGTTGGTCTGGCTCAGATCCCGGCGCATAGCCGATAACTTTTTCATCCACCGGTACAGATAGAAGATCGTTGCAATCAGGAAAAGAGACAGAAGGCTGATGCTTATTAGCAGTGTGCGCGATATCTGGCGTTCTCTTTTCTCCTTTAATTTGTAGGCTTTGTCGATAATCGGGAAGAACTGTGTGACCTCGATAAAACGTAAACGAGCATTACATGAAACGGCATCCTCCATGGAGCAATTCAGATATTTGTAGGCGCGGTCTATCTCGCCCTGTCGATAGATGAGTTGTGCTAACTTTTGCAAGGAGGCATATTCTTTTGTTGCCGACTGCAAATCCAATATGGCTGTTTGTGCCAGGTAATAGATCTGCTTATCTGTATCGTGCATTGCGTCGTACACTTCAGACAGCGTATAGTAGATGAATGTTTTCTGGCGTATATCCGGTTCTTGTTCTAAAAGGCCGTATAGAATCACCAATGAACTGTCTGGCTTACCGTCGACTATCCATTTTTCAGCCCGGACAATGTCCTGGTTTATTCCCGGTACAGGTGTTGCCAAGATGGAGTCGCGGTAGGCGTTGGTTTTTTGCAGGTATTTCTGCCTTTCGTCATCATGTGTCGTATAATCGGTCAACCAGCCATAATAGGCCCGGAACGTACCGTAATAATAATTCAAGGTCTTTTGATCCAGCTCCTTAGGGTTGATCTGCTCTAACTTTTCGAGCGCTTCGTTATACATTCCCATGACTCCCATGACTTCCGCCTGGTTGATAATGAGTTCATTTTTTAATTCGGGATGATTCAGCGAAGGGAGTAAATTGATCTTGCTGTTTATATAATATAAGGAAGAATCGGCCTGATAATGCAGGTAGAGGTGGTATAGCAAACCGTACAGGTTATATTTCTCTTCATCGTCTTTTGATTGGTATAACTGTTGTTTCAGGTCGTTGATTTCTTTTTCTTTTTTAATATGGAAGGTCTGTTTTCTGGCTATTATTCCGTCCAACTCTTCCAGGACAATCTCGTTTGTTGTCTTTTCGGCGAACAGGCAAAGCGGACAGGCGAATAGTAATAATATAAGGTAACAGGTAATATTTTTCATTATCATCATTGACTTTGTTTTTCACAAATATATAAATATTAAGTATCCGAGGTGCAGAAAACGGTAAGAAATATTTATTAAAGGCTGTAGAAAAGGTGTGGATATGATTCTGGCAGTTCACAAAGACTTATATTTTTAAAAAAGATGTTTAAGAGTAATTGTTTGTAGAATAGTGTGTTAGTTTAAATATAGACTGAAAATCATTTATATTTTTGTTCTTGTCTCATTTAGCGGGTTTCAATACCGCTACATTTGCCATATCCGAAATGAAAAAAACTCTCGGACCATATCGTTGGCATATAATTTAATACCATTTTATAATATGAAAAGAAAAAAGAATCTTTCACTCGTCTTTTTACTCTGCATTTCATTTATTGGAAATGCGCAGCAAAAACTTACCTCGCCGGATGGTAATCTGGAAATGACATTTCGTTTGAATCAGGAAGGCGCTCCTGTTTATGAATTAACTTATAAACAGAAAGAGGTCATCAAACCCAGTACGTTGGGACTGGAACTGAAAAAAGAGGATGCGGATGCAGCTGTCGACTTCGAGTTCAAGCAGCGTAAAGACGTTACGACATTAGACAAAAAGACAAATCTTTATAATGGCTTCGAAATCGGAGAGGTCAGCACCTCCAGCTTCGATGAAACCTGGAAGCCGGTTTGGGGAGAAGAAAAGGAAATCCGGGATCATTATAATGAATTGGCGGTGACGCTGAATCAGCCCGCAAACGACAGACATATTGTGATCCGGTTCCGTCTTTTCAATGACGGATTGGGCTTCCGCTATGAGTTCCCGCAACAGAAGGAGTTGAACTATTTCGTCATCAAAGAAGAACATTCGCAATTCGGTATGGCAGGTGACCATACGGCATTTTGGATTCCCGGGGATTACGATACGCAAGAATACGATTACACGACTTCCCGTTTATCTGAAATCAGAGGATTGATGAAGAAGGCTATCACTCCTAATTCTTCGCAGACGCCGTTTTCACCGACAGGCGTGCAGACCGCTTTGATGATGAAGACCGACGATGGCCTGTATATCAATTTGCATGAAGCCGCTCTGGTCGATTATGCGTGCATGCATCTGAACCTGGATGACAAGAACATGGTGTTCGAATCCTGGCTCACCCCTGATGCGAGAGGCGATAAAGGCTACCTGCAAACACCTTGCAACTCGCCTTGGCGTACGGTTATCGTGAGTGACGATGCCCGTGATATTTTGGCATCCCGTATTACGCTCAATCTGAATGAACCGTGTAAATTGGAAGATGTTTCCTGGATCAAGCCGGTTAAATACATCGGTGTATGGTGGGATATGATTACCAATAAGGGAACTTGGGCTTATACGGACGAACTTTCAAGTGTGAAGTTAGGAGTGACGGACTATTCCAAGACAAAGCCGAATGGCAGGCATTCCGCTAATACGGCAAATGTAAAACGTTATATCGATTTTGCCGCTCAGAATGGTTTCGACCAGGTTCTGGTTGAAGGATGGAATGAAGGCTGGGAAGACTGGTTCGGGAAAAGCAAGGATTATGTTTTTGACTTTGTGACTCCTTATCCCGATTTCAACGTAAAAGAGCTTCAAAGCTATGCCGCCGGTAAAGGAGTGAGATTGATGATGCACCATGAAACATCCGCTTCCGTCCGTAATTACGAACGTCATATGGATAAAGCTTACCAGTTCATGGTCGACAATGGATATAACTCGGTTAAGAGCGGTTATGTCGGTGATATTATCCCGCGCGGGGAATACCATTACGGGCAATGGATGAACAACCACTATTTATTTGCTGTCAAGAAAGCGGCTGATTATAAGATTATGGTAAATGCACACGAAGCAGTTCGTCCTACCGGGCTTTGCCGTACCTATCCGAACCTGATCGGCAATGAATCTGCCCGCGGAACAGAGTATGAATCGTTTGGCGGCAACAATGTGGACCATACGACTATCCTGCCTTTTACCCGTCTGGTCGGTGGACCGATGGATTATACGCCGGGCATCTTTGAAACGCATTGCAATAAGATGAATCCGAATAATAATTCCCAGGTCCGTTCCACTCTGGTGCGCCAGTTGGCATTGTATGTCACGATGTACAGCCCTCTGCAGATGGCCGCCGATATTCCTGAAAATTATGAACGTTTTATGGATGCCTTCCAGTTTATTAAAGATGTCGCCATCGATTGGGACGAAAGCCTGTATCTGGAAGCTGAACCGGGAGACTACATCACGATTGCCCGTCGGGCCAAAGGTACGAATGACTGGTTTATCGGTTGTACGGCTGATGAAAACGGACATACTTCCAAATTGACATTTGATTTCCTGCAACCGGGAAAACAATATATTGCAACGGTGTATGCCGATGCCAAAGATGCCGACTGGAAGAATAACCCGCAGGCCTATACGATAAGTAAAGGCGTACTGACCAATAAAAGCAAACTGACTTTGCGGGCAGCAAGCGGAGGTGGTTATGCCATCAGTATCAAAGAAGTAAAAGATAAATCAGAGGCAAAAGGATTGAAAAGGTTATAATAGCTTCAATAGGTTGAAGACAAATAGGTTTTAATAGGTATTTCTCTAATTTGCAACAAAATAAACATAAGTAATAACAATCTTAAATTCTCTAATGCATGAAACAAAAAATTTACTCTTGCACTGCAAGAGTAAGCCTATTAATATTAATAGGCTTACTGTGTAACTTTAGCATTTTTGCGCAAGACATTACAGTCAGAGGTAATGTAAAAGATGTGACCGGCGAGCCGATTATCGGAGCCAGTGTTCTTCAGGTTGGTACGACAAACGGGATCATTACCGATGTAGACGGTAATTTCTCTTTAACCGTACCCGGAAACTCCTCGATCAATATTTCGTATATCGGCTATGTCCCTCAGACCTTAGCCGTTAATGGACAGACTTCTTTTAATATCATCCTGAAAGAGGATGTGGAAGCGTTGGACGAAGTGGTTGTTGTCGGTTACGCTACGGGAAGTAAGCGGACGATCTCCGGTGCCGTTGAAAAGATTAAGAAAGAAGACATGAATGTCGGAGTCGTAACGAACCCGCTCGAGTCGATAAAGGGAAAAGTGGCCGGTGTGGTCATCAACAAACAGGGAGGCGACCCGGCTTCCACTCCCTCTATCCGTGTGCGTGGTACGACTTCATTATCCGGCGGTAACGATCCGTTGGTTGTGATAGACGGTGTTTTCGGTGACTTAGGATTACTGAATGCGCTTTCTCCTTCCGACATCGAGACCTTTACGATTTTGAAGGATGCTTCCGAAACCGCCCAGTATGGTTCACGCGGTGCCAGCGGTGTAATTGTCGTTACCACGACGAAAGGGAAGGCGGGAGCCGTCAGCCTGAACTATGACGGGACATTCGGCGTGGAAAGCGTCTATAAGAACATCGATATGCTGAATGCCGCGCAATACCGGTCGGCCGTAGAGGCCGGTGGGTATGTCAATGCCCTCGACGGCGGTGCGAGCACGAACTTCATGAAGGAGATGCAACGTACCGGCTTTACGCAGAATCACCGCGTCTCTTTCGGTGCCGGAAACGAGCAATCCAATTATCGCGCTTCGATCGGCGTGATTGCACAGGACGGTATTATTGACGGTAGCGATATGCGCAATTATACCGCTAAGTTGGATGCGAACCAGCGGATGTTCGACGATCGTCTGAAAATAGAATTCGGCATGTTCGGTTCCAAGAAGGTGAATAACTATGTGAACGATCACCAGAAAACATTCTATTCCGCCGCTTCTTTCAACCCGACTCTCCCTGCTGCCCAAAATGCAGACGGAACGTGGCCGGAAGATCCGAACGCAAACGAAATAGACAACCCGTTAGGACGTCTGACCATACAGGATAAGGAAGACAATGCCTACCTGAATGCACACGGTAAGCTCTCGTTCAACTTTACCCCTGATCTGATGTTGAGCGTATTCGGCTCTTATACCTATAATGAGAAGATCAACTCGACCTACATTCCGAATAATATCAAAGCCGGTATCCGTGAAGGTAGCGGTAAGGCCAGCAAGACGCAGAAGAACAGCGATGTACTGATGGGAAATATCACGTTGTCCTATAAGAAAGACTTCGGGAAGAATCATGTTGATGTTTTGGGATTGATGGAAGGGCAGAGCTATAAGTTCAACGGTTTCGGTGCTGACGCACGCGGCTTCGGTACGAACTATTTCGGATATGACAACCTGAAAGCAGGAGCAAATGTGAAGTATGGCGACGTTACTTCTTATGCCAACTCCTACAATATCTCTTCTTTCATGGCCCGTCTTAACTATATGTTTGACGATCGTTATATTGCAACTGTCAACCTGCGTACCGACGGTTCTTCCAAATTGGGAGAAAACAATAAGTGGGGCTTCTTCCCTTCCGCTTCTGCGGCATGGGTAATCAGCAACGAAGCATTCCTGAAGGATATCGAACAGATTACGAACATCAAAATCAGAGCCGGCTACGGTCTGACCGGTAACCAGGATGCCATATCTCCTTACAACTCATTGTCCCTGATGCAACCTACGGGTATCACGACTGTCAACGGTCAGCAGACTGTTACTTACGGGTATGCCCGTAACGCAAACCCGGACCTGAAATGGGAAACCAAGAAGATGTTCGACGTAGGTGTTGACTTCAGCCTGTTGGAAAGCCGGATCTCCGGTTCTGTCGATTATTACAATTCCAGAACGACAGACCTTCTGTACGAATATGCCGTTCCGGTTCCGCCGTTCCTCTACAACAAGCTCTTGGCAAACTTAGGGGAAATGCAGAACAACGGTGTGGAAATAGCTTTGAGCGGCACACCGGTACAGACAAAGGATTTCGACCTGAAGATCAGTGCCAACGTCTCTTATCAGAAGAATGAACTGAAATCATTGAGCGGAACTTATATGGGCCAGGAATTGTCTACTTCCGAATATATGCGTTTGGGTAGCATCAACGGCGCCGGTTTTATCGGTGGTAATACGGGCGTTATCTACCAGATGGTAGGACAGCCTGTAGGTGTATTCTATCTGCCTCATTCAAGAGGTCTGGTGAATGACGGTCTGGGTAGCTACACGTATCAGGTTGAAGACCTCGATAAGAACGGTACTGTCGATATCAATGATGGCAACGACCGCTACGTGGCAGGACAGGCAACTCCAAAAGTGTTCATGGGTGCCAACATCAGCATGCGTTATAAACGCTTTGACTTGCAGGTACAGATGAGCGGAGCGTTCGGACATAAGATCTATAACGGAACCTCCCTGACTTATATGAACATGAATACCTTCCCGACATATAACGTTTTGCCGGATGCTCCTTCCATGAACATCAAGGATAATACGGTCACTGACTATTGGCTGGAAAAAGGTGATTATGTAAATATCGATTATATCACATTGGGCTATAACTTCAATGTAAAGAAAATCGATAAAGTCATTAAGAACATACGGTTGACGGCCTCTGTCAATAACGTGCATACATTCACGAACTATTCAGGTTTGTCGCCGATGATCAATAACACCGTTGTCGGTAGCGATATGGGTGTCGATGACAAACGCTTCTATCCGTTGACGCGGACCTATTCTCTCGGATTAAATATAACCTTCTAATTAGCATAAAAACATGAAAAAGAATATAATATATAGCTGCCTGCTTGCAGCCGCCACATTCGCTCTTCCTTCCTGTAGCTCTTTCTTGGAAGAAAACCCGAAAGACCAGATGCCGGAAGAAGAGGCTTACAAAAGCCCGGAATTGATTTACCTCAATACAGTTGCCAATCTTTATACCCAGATCGGTGCGACCGGCGGAGGGGAAGGACTGGCAGGAACAGACCGTGGTTTGTACGACATCCAGACATTTACGAACGACGAAGCCTTGCTGCCGACTCGTGGTGGTGACTGGGAAGACGGGAAATTATGGCAACGGTTGTATCTGCATACTTGGGATAAGTCTGAAGCTCCTTTCAAAAGCGTCTGGGATTATCTTTATAAAGTGATCGGTCTGAGCAACCAGTCTATCGACAAATTGAACAGCCTGATGGAAGCGGATCCCGAGAATATCTATCTTCCCGTTTACAAAGCGGAAGTACAGGCGATCCGTGCATTATACTACTACCAGTTGCTGGATTGCTTCGGCCGTGTACCTCTGGTCGAAAAGTCGGATGTACAGATTTCGGATGTCAAACAATCCGAAAGAAGCGAAGTGTACAATTTTGTCCGGAAGGAATTACAGGAGGCTTTGCCTTATCTGAATACGGCAAACAGTACGAAAGAAGGAGAGTATTACGGTCGTATGACACGTCCGGTGGCTTTCTTCCTATTGGCTAAGTTAGCCTTGAATGCGCAGGTCTATTCGGATGATGACTGGACGGACAACGGCGGTACTCCTAACGGAAGTACGGATTTTGAAATGAACGGCCAGAAGGTTCTTTGCTGGGATGCTGCAATCGCTTATTGTGATTCTATTTCCAATTTAGGATATCAGCTTTCTTCCACTTACTCATCCAACTTTAGTGTGGGGAACGAGAAGTCTGTAGAAAATATTTTCACAATCCCGATGGATCCGGCTAAGTATAGTGCCCAATTCTATTATATCATCCGTACTGTCCATTATGCACACGGTAAAGCTTATTCGATCGACGGTTGGAACGGAGCTTCTGCTTCTAAGGAATTATTAGCTTCTTTCAGAAAAAGCAAGAATGATCCCCGCTTGGAATTGTGTTTCTTCACAGGTAAAGTAACCGGTCCGGACGGCGCTCCGATCATGGATGGTGATAAAGAGCTGGAATATAAGCCGGATGCCGTTGCTGTCGATGTTTCGGGTATAGCCGATGAAAAAACGGCCGGTGCACGCTGGAAAAAGTATGAGATCGATCCCGCCTCCCAGTCGGCAGGCAAATTGCAAAGTGTCGATTTCGTATTATACCGGTATGCCGATGTCCTGTTGATGAAGGCCGAAGCTAAAATGCGTAAAGGGGAAAGCGGTGACAATGAAATCAATGAAGTACGCGGACGTGTAGGTGCCGATGCGCTCTCCAAAGCGACTCTCAACGACCTGTTGGACGAACGTGCACGCGAGCTTTCCTGGGAAGGTGTACGCCGCCAGGATCTTGTCAGGTTCGGCAAGTTCTGCGATGCGGTGGACGGCCGTCCGGCGACACAACCCTATTGTACCGTATTCCCTATTCCGCATGATGTAGTCTTGCTGAATAAAAACCTTTCACAGAATAAAGGATATTGATAAACTATTATAAACAGATTCATATAAAAGGACAATGATATGAAAAAGATATGCAACTATATATCCATGTTTATCCTCCTGTTGCTGGCGGTGACAGGTTGTAAGGATAACGATAACTGGACCATCATCGAAGAGGCGCAACCCGGTACGTATGTGGTCGGTAGTGCCACCATATTCAGCGGTGAAGCTTCTACATCCGCCTTGAAGCCTGTCAAGCTGGATCTTGGTGACGGTCTGTCTGAAACGAAGCCGGAGATAATCGGTATTTATACCTGGTTGAAAGCCGGTGGTGAGTTTAATATCTCCGTATGTAAAGCGGTCGGAGAAGAGCCGGTGCATTATGGTAAAGGGGAAGTCGTCGAGGAAGTTCCCGATGTAATCTCCATCTGCAATCTGTCTGCCGGAGGTCCGGCTTTTACGGTCGCATCAGACGGATTGTATAATATAATCGTTAATACCAGTCTGAACCAGGTGTCGATCCTGCCGGTAAGCTGGGGTATTATCGGTGCCGCCACAGAAGGCGCATGGGATAAGGAGACTCCTTTCAACGCTCCGAAGTTCGATGCGACCAGTACGACGGTAGAGTGGGAAATGTCGACGACGCTGAATGCCGGTGAGTTCAAATTCCGTTATAGTGGTAACTGGGGGTATGAAATCCCATACGATGCGGCCAGCAAAGTGAAGATCTTCACCGATGTTACAGGAACGAAGGAAGGAACGGATAATGTCCTGACTGAAGGTTTCAGTAGTATGGAAACGGGAGGTGCCAACCTGGTTACGAATATCGGAGGACAATTCAGCGTGTATATGAAGTATGATATCCGTGCCGGGCAGTTCAGCGCCCGTTATGTCCTGACCGGTGACCCGGTCGTTCCGCCGGCTTATCCCGAAAATCTGTTTATCGTCGGGGATGCTTTCCAGGGATGGACACCCGAAACAGATGCGGAAGAATGTATTCCGGTAAACGGAACGCCGAGTTCATTCTGGAAGATCGCCTATCTGAATCCCGGCGGCTTCAAGTTTACGGTTAAGTTAGGTTGGGGCGGTGACTTCGGTATTGCCGAAGAGAACGCCGATGCTATTGGCGAGTATACCAAAGGCGGAAACAACATCAACGTGACGACTCCGGGCTATTATCTGATCTATGTCAACCTGGAAGACAATACCGTTTCCGTGACAGACGTGAATATCTATCTGTTCGGCGATGTCAACGGTGGTACGTGGGATTACGATGAGGCAAGCAAGTTTACGGTTGATAATGTCGCCAAGAAGATCACATCTCCTGCATTTGCGGCTGATGGTGACTTGCGCATGTGTATCAAACACCCGGGTTTGTCTGATTGGTGGCGTGCCGAATTTAATATTTACGAAGGAAAGATCGAATATCGTGGCAATGGAGGCGACCAGCCTGCTGTGCCTGTCAAAGCCGGACAGAAAGCGGTACTCGACTTCACCGATGGAACAGGCGTGATCCAGTAAAAGGTTTTCACCCCTGATCGTTAAAGAGAGTCTGATGTGCGGCCAACAACCGTATGTCAGACTCTTTTTTCGTTAGAAAAAGACGCGTTCAGCTTTTTTTAGGCGAAGATGAGATATTTATGGAAAATATCCCTATATTTGTCGCATGCATTGTTCCTGCTTCGCACTCTGCGGAAAAGGATTAAAAGGGAATCGGGTGTAAATCCCGAACAGTCCCGCTGCTGTAAGCTTCATAAACGGATTGGGCAATTCTTTTATGCCACTGACGAAAGTTGGGAAGGCGCTCATACCGGAAGCAAGTCAGAAGACCTGCAACGCATATATTTTCGAAGGCTTCGAGGAAAGGCCGGAAGAGAACATCATAGCATTTCTGCTTGCATATTCTTTACCCGTTCCCCGTAGCCTCTATTGTACTTGTTTTTAATTATTTTGCCATAATAATTAGGAAAAGAAGCATGGATCAATATGCGGGATGAGCTCCGCTATTGGTTCATGCTTTCCTTTTATCGGCATTTAAATGATTTTGATTTGACTTGCATGAAAATCGAAGGTTTTTCCGTAGATTTGTATTCATACTTTTAAAACAGAGGATATATGGAAACGACATTTATCAGGAAGTACCCCATCGGGATACAGAATTTTGAGAAAATCAGAAAAGAAGGCTACCTGTATGTTGATAAAACCGACCTGGTGTATCAATTGGTGAAGACTGGTAGCTACTACTTTCTGAGCCGTCCGCGTCGTTTCGGTAAAAGCCTGCTTATCTCCACGTTCGAAGCCTACTTCAAGGGAAAGAAAGAATTATTTGAAGGGCTTGCTATCGAAAAACTTGAAAAAGACTGGCTGACCTATCCGGTGTTACATCTGGATTTGAACGCCAAGAAATATGTTTCTCCCGAGGATTTGACCGCCATACTCAATCAGCATTTAGAAAGGTGGGAGTTGTTGTATGGCGACGAGAAAAAGGACCGTAGCCCGGAAGAGCGCTTCTCGTACGTGATCGAGCGCGCTTCGGAGAAGACCGGTATGCGGGTGGTCATCCTGATAGACGAATACGACAAACCGATGCTACAGGCCATCGATAACGACGAATTGCAAAACGAATACCGCAACACCCTGAAAGCGTTCTATGGGGTGATGAAGAGCATGGACCGGTATATCCAGTTCGCTTTCCTCACCGGTGTGACCAAGTTCGGCAAAGTGAGCGTGTTCAGCGATCTGAATAATCTGGATGATCTTTCGATGAGAAGACCTTATGTTTCCATTTGCGGTATTAGTGAAGATGAATTGCATCGTGATTTTGACGGTGACGTTCATGTATTGGCTTCTGCGCTCGATATGGCATACGAAGAGACTTGCACGGAGTTGAAAACCAGTTTTGACGGTTATCATTTCGTCGAGAACTCTCCTGGTATCTACAATCCGTTCAGCCTGCTTAATACATTCAAATACCGGAAATTTGATAATTACTGGTTTGAAACCGGGACGCCCACCTATCTGGTGAAGTTATTGCAAAACACAAACTACGACCTCTATCGGATGGCGCATACCGAGACGGATGCCGATGTCTTGAACAGCATCGATGCCATCTCAAAGAACCCCATACCGGTTATCTATCAAAGCGGTTACCTGACGATCAAAGGATACGACAAGACATTCGGTCTCTACCGTTTAGGTTTCCCAAATAAGGAGGTGGAGGAAGGGTTCATTAAATATCTCCTGCCTTATTACACCCCGGTAAGTCCGGTCGACACAACTTTCGAGATCAAAAAGTTTGCTCGGGAAGTCTACGACGGCAATTACGATGCCTTTTTACGCCGCCTGCAAAGTTTCTTTGCCGACACACCTTACGAGTTGGTCCGCAACCTGGAACTGCATTATCAGAATGTACTCTTTATTGTCTTTAAGCTGCTGGGCTTCTATGTAAAAGCAGAATACCATACGTCGGAAGGTCGTATAGATCTGATCCTGCAAACCGATCGTTTCATCTACGTCATGGAGTTCAAACTCAACGGTACGGCAGAAGAAGCATTGAGGCAAATTGATGACAAAGGTTACGCTCTTCCGTTCGCTTCCGACCCGCGTACGTTGTTCCGTATCGGCATCAATTTCAGCGCGCAGACACGCAATATCGAAAAGTGGTTGGTTGAATAATACTGAATAAACTGTTTGCAAGCGAGATTTGTTTATTACTGGAAAAGTGTGTTTATTTGTAATCGGTATTAATTAAATAAAGAAAGAGTATGAAAAAGATTGTAGGGTTTATGTTGCTGGCTGTTATGACATTGGTTGCTGTGCCTGCGAAATCCCAGATTAAGTTCGGTATAAAGGGCGGTTTGAACATCTCGTCCGTGCATTTCAATGAGAAAATAGTTGGGAAAGACAATGTGACAGGCTTTAATATCGGTCCGATGATGGAAGTGATGGCTCCGGTGATGGGTGTCGGTTTTGATGCGGCTATCCTTTATTCGCAGAAGGGAATCGGGGCGAAGGGAGAAAAAGACCTTAAAAACGATTATATAGATGTACCGGTCAACTTAAAATGGAAGTTTGGTCTCCCGATTATAAAGGGATATCTGGCTGCCGGACCGTATGTGGGCTTCCGTGTGGGCGGTGATAAGTTTTGGGATATCCCCGGTTCGGTTGGAAACCAGTTAAAGGCGAAGAACTTTAATGCCGGTTTGAATCTGGGTGGCGGTGTGGAGCTGATCAAGCATTTGCAGGTCGGTTTCAATTATGCCCTGGGATTGACAGAAGATTATAGCGCATCTAAACTTGATTTGAACGGTAAGAACCGCGGATGGTCGATTACGGCGGCGATCTTGTTTTGAAATACGCAGATGTCATATTACCCCTGCCGTTAGAGAATAGCTATACTTATAGTATTCCGGCCGATCTGGAACAGGCGGTCATACCGGGTTGCCGGGTGATTGTCCATTTCGGAAAGAAACGTTACTATACGGCTATCGTGATGGAGGTGCATGAGCGTAAGCCGGACAGCCAATACGAGACAAAGGAGATTTATGCGCTTTTAGATGCCACTCCCGTGCTTCGCCGTCCGCAACTTCGTTTCTGGAAATGGATTGCGTCTTATTATCTTTGTAAGTTAGGAGATGTTTATAAGGCCGCCTTACCTTCCGGGTTGAAACTGGAAAGCGAGACGGCTGTCACTTATAATGAAGCCTTTGAAGCGGACGGGCCGTTGCGCCCGAACGAACAGGTGGTGCTGGATGCCTTTGCGGGAGTCCTGAAACTGACGGTGTCCGAACTGGAAAAGAAAACCGGGCTCCGTAATGTTGTGCCTGTTGTCGCCTCCCTGATGGCGAAAGGGGCAGTCGAAGTCAGTGAGGAACTGAAACGTGGTTTTGCGCCGAAGATGCAGACTTTCATCCGTCTTTCCGAAGCCTATAAGGATGAAGAGACGCATGGTCGTGCGTCTCTACAATCTGTGTTTGATGAGCTTAAGCGGGCGAAGAAACAGGAACTGCTGTTGGTTTGTTTTCTGGATTTAAGCCATGCGCTTAATCCGGCTCTGACGCGGGAACTATCGAAAAAAGAGTTGCTCGAAAACAGCCATTGCTCACCGGCTACGTTGGACGGTTTGTTGAAGCGGGGCGTTTTGGAAAGCTACGAGAAGGAGGTAGGCCGCCTTCAGGTGCCGGTCTGCCGTTTGCAGACACCCAGTCCGCTCAGTCCGGCACAAGAAAAGGCTTACGGGGAGATACACGATGTGTTCGGCACGAAAGATGTTTGCCTGCTGCATGGCGTGACATCCAGCGGAAAGACGGAGATTTATATCCGCCTGATAGACGAGGTACTGAAGATGGGCCGCCAGGTCTTATATTTGCTTCCCGAGATTGCCATTACTACGCAAATTACCGAACGGTTGGCTAAGTTGTTTGGCGATAAGTTGCTGGTCTATCATTCCAAGTTTTCCGACAACGAACGGGTGGAAGTCTGGAACCGCCTGCTGCATACGGATGGGCCGATGCTGGTCTTGGGTGTCCGTTCTTCGCTATTTCTGCCGTTTAAGGATTTGGGACTGATTGTTGTGGATGAGGAACACGAGAATACCTATAAGCAGCAAGATCCGGCTCCGCGCTACCATGCCCGCAATGCTGCGATTGTATTGGCCGGTATGCATGGGGCGAAGACACTTTTAGGGTCTGCCACCCCGTCTATCGATTCATATTTTAATGCGACTACCGGCAAGTATGGCTTGGTCGAGCTTACCACCCGCTATGGCGACTGTCTGATGCCGGAGATACTGCCGGTCGACATCAAGGAGCTGCGGCGTAAGAAGATTATGAAAGATACGCTTTTCTCTCCGATATTGGTCGAAAAGATCAATACGGCGTTGGAACAGGGAGAACAGGCGATTTTGTTCCAGAACCGGCGTGGTTTTGCCCCGGTGATCGAGTGTAAGAGTTGTGGTTGGGTGCCCCATTGTGTGAACTGCGATGTCACTCTGACGTACCATAAGTTCCGTAACGAACTGGTTTGCCATTATTGCGGGTATAAGATCCAGTTGCCCCGCCAGTGTCCGGAATGCCAAAGTCCGGAATTGAAGACGATGGGTTTCGGAACGGAAATGGTGGAAGAGGAGATAGCCACGCTTTTCCCCGCAGCCAAAGTGGAACGCCTGGACTTCGACACGGCGCGTACCCGTACGGCTTATGAACGGATAATCGCCGATTTCGAGAAGGGAAAGACGCAGATACTGATCGGGACCCAGATGTTGTCGAAAGGACTGGATTTCGGAAATGTAAGCGTGGTCGGTATCCTGAATGCTGACAGCCTGATGAACTTCCCGGATTTCCGTGCCCATGAACGGGCTTTCCAGTTGATGGTGCAGGTCAGCGGACGTGCCGGCCGGCGGGATAAACGCGGAACAGTAATCTTGCAAACGTCCGGGCCGGATCATCCGTTGATCCGGATGGTGGAGCGTTTTGCTTATAAAGAGATGGTTCGCCTGCAATTGGGTGAGCGCAGTATGTTCCGTTATCCGCCTTATTACCGGCTGATCGTGATTGTGTTGCGTAGTCGCAATGACTCGATCTTGCAGGAATTGTCTGTTTTATATGCCGACAACCTGCGCCGTCGTTTGGGTGAACGCGTCTTGGGGCCGGTTACCCCGCCCATTACACGAGTGCAGACGCTTCATATCCGGAAAATTGTTTTGAAAATAGAAATAGCCGCTGCTATCGCTCCGGTCCGCGAGATTCTGGAAGCTGTGCATGCGGAGATGCAACGTTACCTGCCATTCAAGCAATTGATTGTGCATTACGACGTGGATCCGGCGTAGAGACGCACGGTTGTGCGTCTCTGCTTAATAGATGATGAATTATGGAAAAGAAAAAAGAATATAAGATTTTGTTTGTCTGTTTAGGTAATATTTGTCGTTCTCCGTCAGCGGAGGCAGTGATGAAAAAGCTGGTGCAGGATGCTGGATTGAGTGACCGGATCAAGGTAGACTCGGCCGGAATAATCGGGTATCATGAAGGAGAACAGGCAGACCCGCGTATGCGTGCGCATGCTGCACGCCGGGGATATAAGCTGGATTCCATTTCCCGCCCGGTGCGTACGGAAGATTTTTTCGATTTCGACCTGATCATCGGCATGGACAACCGGAACATAGACGACCTGAAACGGAAAGCTCCGGATCTGGAATCGGTAGCCAAGATACATCAAATGACAGAATACTCCCGTAATAAGCTGTATGACTATGTCCCCGATCCTTACTACAGCGGTGCGGAAGGTTTCGAGCTGGTCCTCGATCTGCTGGAGGATGCCTGTGGAGGGCTGCTCGAGGAAATCTCACTTCTTTAGATCCGGATAGCTGATCCGCGTATGGTACATGATCTTTAGTTTCTCTACGAATACGTTCTTGACGGTTTCCACATCTTTGAAAGTCAGCGGGGCGTTTTTCATCAAGCCGTCGGCTATCTGACCGTCGATGATTTTGTCGACCAATCCCCGGATGTTTTCTTCGGTGTGTTCTTTCAGGCTGCGGGAGGCTGCTTCGACGGAGTCGGCCATCATAAGAACGGCTGTTTCTTTCGAGAACGGGTTCGGGCCGGGATAGGTGAAGGTTTCTTCGTCGATCTCGCGGTCGGGATACTGGTTCTTGAAGGAGTTATAGAAGTATTTGGCTTTTCCGCGTCCGTGATGGGTACGGATGAAGTCGGTGATGGCTTTCGGCAGCATAGCTTTTTCGGCAAATTTCACGCCGTCATTCACATGGTTGATGATGATTTTGGCGCTTTGGTCGAAACTGAGCTGGCTGTGCGGATTGACGCTGCTCTGGTTTTCGGTGAAAAAGGCCGGGTTTGCCATTTTCCCGATGTCATGATACATCGCTCCCGTACGGACAAGCTGTGCGTTGGCTCCGATGGCAGCCGCAGCCTCCGATGCAAGGATGGAGACTTGCAGGGAATGCTGGAAAGTCCCGGGTGATGTCTCCGACAGCTTTTTCAGGATCGGCGTGTTGATATTGGACAGTTCGACCAGTGTGATACTCGACACATAGCCAAACGTTTTTTCCAACATATACACTAATATATAGGTAAACATCAGCAAGATGAAGTTGATACCGAAATAGAGCATCATCATCCAGTTGATTTTCTTGAAATCCGCTTCCTGGTAAATCGACAGGCTGATATAGCAGAGCGCATACGACATAAAGATGAAGAAAGCACAACGGATCAGCTGCGAGCGCTCATACAAATCCCTCAGACTGAACGTGACCACCATGCCCGCAATGACTTGCAACAACAGGAACTCATGTGGGAAAGGAACCATCAGCGAACAGATCAGCACAATGATCAGATGCGTGAACAAGGCTGTGCGCGAATCGAAAAAAGTACGCACCACAATGGGCACAATGGCAAACGGAAGAATGTAGACATTAAACAGTCCGTAGGTCACGCAGAGTTCCGTCATGATACAACTGACAAATACGCATAAGATGAGGAACAGCGCATTCCTCCTGTTGTGCAGTATCTTTACCCGGAAAGACCACAGGTAAAGCCAGAAACAAAAGAGAATCCCGAATACCAATACGAACTGGCCTCCGAGGATTATACTTTGCCGCTGGGTCCCTCCGGATTTACTTTCGTGTACGATCTTGAGGGAACGCAATACGTTATATGTATGGTTGTCGATGATCTCACCCCGGTCGACGATGCGCTCGCCGGCTTGCACCATCCCGTTTGCCAACGGGACACTGTTTAGTATGTCTTCTCTAACCTTGTCCGATGTTGTTTTGTCATACGTGATATTCTCGGTCAGGTAATTATTGATATCGCAGGATTGCAATACCGACTTTTCCAGATAAGAGGGACAGTTGTTGATGATGAACTCGTAGGCTGTCTTGACTGTGAATAACTCGCTGCTATGGCGGGGATGGGCCACGTTGTTATCGAGCAGATTGATACGGGGATATCCCTCTTTTTTGAGTTCTTCCATGTCTTGGGCGGAAACGATGCCGTCCCGGTATAGTTTTTGCAGGCTGTTTTCGATGTACTGCATATAAGTCGGAGTCGCCCGGTTTTTGAGCGTGTTATGGTAGTCCGTACGCAGCTTGTCTATTTCGGTGGATTCGATGGTGGCATCCACACGGTAATAGGGTTCGAATTTCTTCAGCGCACTGTCGCGTTCGGATTGTATTTCGGCATCTGTTTTATAAATGGGAAAATCGCTTGGAGCTGTGAGCAGTCCGTATCGCCAGGGTTTCCCTTCGTAGAACTGGTAACGGAACTTCCCTTCCCGGGGAAAGAAGTAAGCGATCAACAATGCCGCCACAATAAAATAGACGCTGGGATGTATGCTATAGTTCTTTACTTTCATAAAACTTGTTTTTGTAATTGACTACTATGTTTGTATTACCGGACGCAGATATCGCAGATGACACAGAAGAACGCAGATCATTAATTTGTTTTAAAAGAAAATAAATCTGCGTTCTTCTGCGTAGTCTGTGCCCGTCTGCGTCCGGTAAAATCCATTGAAAGGCGAAATGTACATAAAAAAGTTTACTAAGAGAAAAAAAAGGGCTATTTTTTTCTTTGATACTGATCTTTGTTTCAGTTATTGAATATCAGCACTTTGAGATTTTTCTATTGCCAAATTTTTGATATAGTAAGAACGAATTTAAAGAACTGAAAGTATGAACGATTTTAAAGAACAGGTATTCATTAATGAGCTGAAAATGAGCTACCATAAAAAAAAGGTATCAGGGAAACAACCGACAGGGTTGTATATGTTATGCACGATTTGCGGGGTACAGTATAAGATAATGACAGGCGTACGCGTCTATCCCGAGCACTGGAATCAAAAAAAACAAAAAGCGTATGTTAGCGATATATTGACAGAGAATGATAACAGAAATAATATAATAGTTAACAAGCGGTTATCTGAATGTAGCATTTGTTTTGACGAATTTAAACAGTATCTTTGTGATAATCCTGATTCATATAATAAGGATGCAATTAATATTTTACGTACTAAAATTTATGGAGAAAATTATATGGAGAAAAATAAAATAAATCCTTTCTTCTATCTGAAAAGAGAGATAGGAAAAGATACGAATATAGGTGAAAGTAGTAAAGATGGATATATTGGAAAAATTAAAAGTTTAGAGGATTATTGTAAAGAAAATGATATTAAAGTAATTACTTTACAGGATATAGATGCTAACTTGTTACTACAATATAGAGATTGGATGCTTAAGCAGAAAAAGAGTAAGAATAGTAATAAACTTGTTAGTGTTAAGACTGTAAATGAAAAAATGAGTGTTATTATTTCTCGCTTAAGGGAAGCAGAGAAACAAGAAAAGTATGATGTTTCTAAAGCAAAACTAAATAGTATAGAGCCGTTAAAAACAAAGGTAGATAGTTTTGAAGATAAAATTGCCTTGAATGAGGATGAGATAAAAAAAATTATGGATTTGGATATAGAGGATAAAGATGTAGCATTGATAAGAGATACATTTATTTGTCAATGCTATTGGGGACAGAGATATAGTGATATGGTTGGTTTTTCAAAAAATGCTGTAAAGACAAATGAAAATGGAAAAGAAATATTCAAACTGATACAAAAGAAGGGAAAAAGACAGGTGTCTATTCCTTTATTTGCTATTACTCGAACTATATTAGATAAAAATAATTGGAATATAGGTTATAAAGACGATCCAGATTTAATAAATACAACAATTAGAGATTTGTCTAAGAAGGCAGGACTTAGTGAATTTGTATTACTAAGAAGGCAGGATAAAAATGGTGTACATACAGAAAAGAAACAAAAATGGGAAGTTATAACATCTCATACTGCGCGAAGAACATTTGTGACAATAGCTTTTAAAAGAGGATATAGCGCAGATAAAGTAGCAAGGATAACGGGACATAAGAAAATGGAAATATTGGAAATGTATAATCGTATGAGCAGCAGTGATGCGGCTATCATATTAATGGATAATTGGGATAATGTAGATAACTATCCTAAAAATGATTCTAAAAAAGATATAGAAGAAGCAAAAAAAGTTTTAGCTTATTTGGGGTGTGATGCAATAACAATAGAGGATATAACGAACATTGATGAGGCTAACAGGCTTATATATACAACTTACGAGAGAGAACTAACCGATTTAGGAATAGACTATCATATAATTAAGAATTTATATAACGATAATAGCAAGGGTACATTAAAAGAAAAGAGAGCGGCTTTAATGCAGATCGTCAGTGTTATAAAGAAAAAAAGTAAACGTAAATAATGCCTTATTCATACCATCTCAAAATGGTATGATAGGCATTAAATATGGGACTATCCACAATTTTGTGTAAACTCAAAACAACAGGAACCGAATCCGAGTTTAAACTTGGATTCGGTTTTCAAATATAGTCAAAAACTGATTAAA